>OHHV01000046.1_pt1 | contig 73815 bp, 108 predicted proteins | sample 1568141 | NCBI WGS metagenome assembly OHHV01 (sample SAMEA3879589, study PRJEB24766) | human gut metagenome | biome: human-associated habitat; feature: feces | place: USA | collected 1985/1987
TCTTTATTTTGACGGAAATGTCAGAAAAAAGTTTGTTATAAAGTAACGGATAATATCGTGTGTCTGATATGAAGGATGGCTGGGTATCTACCGAAAATCTGCAATATGTTCCTGAAGATATTTTTCCAAGCATTTCAAAATACATCATCAATAAAGAAGATGTTTTTATTACAGTAGCAGGAACCATTGGTAGAGTGGGTAAAATCCCATCCGAACTTGATGGGGCAAATCTAACCGAGAATGCAGACCGATTGGTATTTACTATTTTAGATCAAGACTGGCTCATACTGGAATTGCAGTCAGCATTGATTCAGACACAGATCATTGAAGCCACTACCAAAGTAGGACAGCCGAAATTGGCGATCGCAAGAATTGAAAATTTACTTATTGCACTCCCGCCGTTATCAGAACAACGCCGCATCGTTGAAAAACAGCAGGAATTGTTTGGCAGGAATTGTTTGATAAGATTACGCTGATTTAACGCAGAATTGTATAATATCTGGCGAAAGGAGGTCTTTCGCCATGATAGAAAAAGAAAAATTTGAAAGACACTTGAGAGGTACAAACCTTTCAGAAAACACCATTTCATCGTATATGTTTGCCATCAAACAGTACGGAGAACAGTACGATGATCTCACCCAGAAAAAGCTGCGTGAGTACAAGATATGGCTGATTGAGAATTACAAGCCCAAGACGGTTAATCTCAGATTGCGAGCCATCAACTGTTACTTAGAGTGCATCGGCAAAGAGAAATGGAAACTGCCCTTTGTCCGTGTGCAGCAAAAGACTTTTCTGGAAAATGTAATTAGCGAAGCAGACTACGAATATTTCAAATCCTGTCTGAAAAAGGATAATGAAATGTTCTGGTACTTCGTGATCCGCTTCCTTGCTGCCACCGGAGCCAGAGTCAGCGAACTGATTCAGATCAAGGCTGAACACGTTAAGTTGGGGCATCTCGACCTATACTCCAAAGGCGGTAAATTGCGCAGAATTTATATCCCCAAGGAATTACAAAATGAAGCCCTTTCTTGGTTGGCTGAAAAGCAACAGGAAAGCGGCTTCATTTTTTTGAACAAATATGGGGAGCGCATTACCACCCGTGGCATCTCCGGGCAGCTGAAAAAACTGGCAGTGAAGTACGGCATCAACCCTGCGGTTGTGTATCCACACTCCTTCCGTCACAGATTTGCCAAGAGCTTCTTGGATCGCTGTAATGATATAGCGTTTCTGGCTGATCTCATGGGGCATGAAAGCATCGAAACCACCCGTATTTACCTTAGGAAAACAGCTACAGAGCAGCGAGAAATCGTTGATACAATCGTAGATTGGTAAAAGAAAAGGCATACACTTCGCATTTATGAAGTGTATGCCTTGTTTCACATATTTGCAATCACAGGAAAGATCTCGTCAATCTTCTGAACGATGCGTATCTGTTCACCAGTTGGTGGAATGGGAATAAGAATAGAATTCATCTTCTCTTGATTCATCTTGGGTTGAGCAGTTCCTGTTACATATGGTGCGAGGTTAATTGCGTTGATATACGCAGCCACATACTCCAATAACAATCCAACTGATGAGTCAAGAACATGAGCATGATTGTTAACCCAATACTGCCCCCTCGCAATAAATGCGATTGGTTTGCTACGTGTAAGTAGATTAGCTCCATCTTCGCCTATTAGTAACAACGGCTTTGAAAATAAATATTGGTCAACTTTATCAATAACACCTGAAGCACCATAATAATCGTAGATTTTCTGTAACTTTTCTCGTTCATTAACAGAAAGTGGTATTCTCTCGGCGTCACGGTTAATCATTGCTGTTCCGAAACGTGCCCATGCCCAATTCTGTGGAATCTCAAACGGTATCTCGTCGTCGATACAACGCTCAATTCCGTCCAACTTCTCATAATGAGAAAATTCAGAAATTCAGCTTATCAATGCGAACAAATATCTTGCCAACTTCATCAACAATTCGCTGTTGCTCATTTAGTGGCGGAAGTGGTAGCAAAAAAGTTTTCATTTTTTCTTGCGAAATATTCACCTGTGAAGCTGCCATTCCTGTCATGGCGTCAATAACGAAGTATTGCATTGCCGGACTACTTAATGCAGTCATTACATAATACGGATTCACAAGATCACGCAAATATGATAATCGAACAGTCTTATCCGATAGAATCAAATATTCAGGCTCTCCGTCCACAACGCAAATAACTCCAGTTCTATTTCGAGGGCCAGCTCTGGTTATCAGCAAATCTCCATGATGCACCACCATGGATTCCTGTATGTTGAAATTCAAAGGCAAGACTTTATTTTCTTCAGCCAAAAAGTAACCGTCCTGAATTGCAGTAGTTTTGATAACACCCCATTCACCATTATTTCGAGGACGATTTTCACACTGAGGACTTTTTCCTGCATCTGTCGAAGTTAGTATTTCAGACAATCTAATCCATTCCCAAGAATCTGGTAGTTCAAAAGGAATAATTTCATCGATGTTTTCCTCTTTGGAACCACGCTTTTCATAATGAGAATTATCACTTCTGAAAATGATAGATTCATGCTTGTCACGCTTGATTTTACCAGCCTTAATCAGCTGTTCTTTCTCCGCACGAATGCGTTCCAGAAGGGCAGAAGCCGGTTCATCGTCAGGATTTTGTGGAACAAGTTTGCCTTGAACCGCTTCCTGCAAGATGGATTTTTTCAGAAGGTCAGGGAATTGCTGATTCAATTCTGCCGTTCTAACATACGCTTCGGCATAGCTGTCTGTAAACGGTGTTACCTCATTTAATTTTTCGACAATTCGCCTTTGCTCCGAAAGCGGAGGAATTGGCACCAATAATTCTGTCATTGTTTCCGTTCCGACTCTGGGCATTTTTACACCATAGGTAACAGAGTTGATAACTCCATCTACATACGGACACTTTAAGAAAGCAACAATGTATTCTGGATCAAGTTTTCCGAGCATCTTAAAAGGAACAATTTCAGGTGTGCAAATTCCGCAATCGGGAGCAACAAGAATCTTCAGCAAATATGGACGTAGTTTGCTGTAGAGAATATCACCGCTGTCAAAAAAGGTTTTATCGCCAACAGCTTTACGTTCTCCAACAGTCTTTCGCTCTAAAAGTCTACCACCTTTTTCTATATCTTCCAGATCAAGCCCCCACATTTTAGGATCAGCGTTTTGTGCATTGATTTTCTGTTTTGTGTGCGAATAGGTAGAAATCATGCCGAGTCTTGCCCATTCCCAAGTTTCCGGAATATCAAACGGAACCTCGTCTGCAATGCACTCCGGCTCGTTTTTGCCGACTTTCTCATAAGGCAAATTATCGGCAGAAATCCGCCTTGTGACGGTGGCTATCCACCGCATGAGGTCATAAACTCTAAATTCTTCAAATGATAAAATTGTGTCAACAGAAGAAAACCCTGAATAAAATTCAAGGAAAATCCATTGGTTGATTAAGTGTTCTTTTATATTCGACCATAGGATAATAATTTCAGTAATCAAATTTAAAAGCCGAAACCTTGAGTATTTGGCAGAGTGACCTTGCCAGTTTAGAAGGGTTATTGACACTTTTGAGCTGTGATATTTATTACAAATTTACCGTACCACGGTGGGTAATATACAGTATCACTCACTGTTCTGACCAGTTGGAACAAGATAAAATATGTTTGAAAGTACAGTTATCTCTTGGTCACATATTGTGCCTGATGGTAGGTCGCACAGAACAAAGTGCAGCATTACAATTTGTTGTAGAGGTATCAATACCATTGACAGCCCCATTCAATGACGGGCAGTAAAAATAGCTTAGGAAGTATTGTAGAATTGCCGTAACGAACCCAATGGGTTGTAAAGCGTAAGGTCGAAGTTGATAGAATTAAAGAAAGCTCTACCTCTCAGGCAATAAAACTTGCAGATTGGTTCAGCTACAATAATTACAGAGTTACTGCAGGAATATCAGCCGGATTTGCAGTAATGCTCAGTGAGATCAAAAGCGGAAATGCGGTAAGATTTAGGTATTCGAACGAGATTAACACAAATAGTGATAGTCATCGGGTTTTTCTTTCGCCATCGGTCCATAAACAATCTGAGCAGGAACTATTATTCTTATTACTGAAAAAGAAAATCCGCCCAATTAGGGCGGGTAACCCGTACTGTTAGTCCATAAAAAAGCAAAGCGATTAATGCTAAGATAATGTCACAACCACTTCTTAGAGAAATGGATTGTGCATTCTCTTTGATCATAAAAACCAACAGAAGGAGCGGATTAAATTAGAACTGACATGAAATGTCCTGTTTCTGACACGCTGTACCCTAAGAATTTGGTGACAGAAGAATTAAGCTAATATTGAGAACAAGAAAATTCCCTTAGGAACTAAGGGCGCACTTCTATACCGGTTATTCCATTACGGTATGTGCGTTTTCCGAAGGTAGATGCTCCTGTGTCTGAACACATTCACATATTGCGGAATTATATTCCGGTCAAGAGTAAACTCTTGCGGCTGACGCCTATCTCTTTTTACATACCTTGCTTTTGCAAGGATGAGTAAAAGACAAGGAGCAAAAGAAAAATGGAAAACAAAGATAAAACTCTGGAGCAGCTGGAATCTGCCCGTTTGAAGGTGCAGCAGTATGAACACAAGATTCAGCTTTTGGAAAATCGCAAGACGCATTTGGAGAAGAAAGCTGACCGTCAGCGCACCCATCATCTTTGCAACATGGGCGGTGCCATCCAAAGTATTTCCAAGGAAGTTGATTCCCTGACAAGAGTAGAGTTCTACTCTCTGATGGAACAGGTCTTTGCATTGCCTGCGCTGCAGGAACTGGTTGCTGCGACTATGGAGAACCACGAGATGGGAGGTGAAAGCTGATGGCACTGTATCACTTCCATGTGGAGCAGATCAAGCGAAGCGAGGGGCGAACTGCTGTTGCCAGTGCTGCCTATCGTGCCGGTGAAAAGCTGCATAACCTCTGGGATGGTGAAATTCACGATTACACCAAAAAGGGCGGTATCATTCTGACAGAAATCATTCTGCCGGAACACGCACCGCAAAGATTTTCTGACAGATCAACGCTATGGAATGAAGTGGAGCAGGTAGAAAAACATTATAAAGCACAGCTTGCATATAGCTTTGATATGGCTCTGCAAAATGAGTTTTCCTTAGAGGAGAACATCGACCTGGCAAGAGAATTTGTTCTGAAATATTTTGTCTCTGATGGCATGATCGTAGACCTTGCGATACATCATCCAGACAGAGAAGAAGGCGGCATCCCTAATCCCCACTTTCATGTGCTGGTTCCTATTCGTCCGCTGAATGATGATGGAACATGGGGAGCCAAACAGCACCGAGTTTATCATCTGGACGAGAACGGTAACCGGATCAAAGATGAAAACGGGAAATGGGTATTTGATGCTGTTCCAACCACAAATTGGGGCAGACCGGAAACATTGGATCTATGGCGTGAAGCCTGGGCAAATATGGTCAATGCCAGATTTGAAGAAAAAGGGCTGGAATGTCGTATCGACCAACGTTCCTATGTAGATCAGGGATTGGATTTTATTCCTACCGTCCATGAGGGTCCCCATGTTCGAAAAATGGAGAAGAAAGGCATTCGTACCGAAAAGGGTGAATTGAACCGCTGGATCAAAGCCACAAATCGTATAATTCGCAGTATGAGAGCTACCATTTCTGCGCTGAAAGAGTGGATTCAGGAAACAAAAGAAATTCTGAAAGAACCGCAGGAAGTCTATCTGGCCCAGCTGCTAAGTGAAGTGCATACCATGCGTAATCAGACAGCTATGACCTATGCCAAAGGGAAAACCAAGGCCAAGAATAATAACCTGAAGCGTTTTATGGACGAGTGCAATTACCTGAAACAGCGAGGAGTGCTGACACTCAGCGATTTTGAAAATCACCTTTCCTCTGTTGACGAAAAAGTGGAAGATAGAAAATCCTCCATGCATCAGAAACAGACTCGCTTGAAAGAGCTTCAGCAGCTGATGGAGGATACGAAGACCTATACCGAATTGAAGCCGGTCTTTGATGAACTGAAAAAGGAAAAATACCGTTTTACTAAAGCCAAAGAGAAATACAAGGCAGAACATGAGAGTGAACTTCGCCGGTTTTACATGGTAAAACGCAAATTGAAGGAGAATGGTTTTGAAAAAGAACCCTTTCCTCTGAAAGCATGGCAGAGCGAATTTTCTGAACTGTCAGCACAGCGAGAAGCCGAATATCAGGAATACAAACTGTTGCAAAAGGATCTGACTTTGCTGTATCAGATCAAGAGTGATGTGGCTCAGGTGATGCGTGAAACACATCCAGAAATGCTGCGTCCTGATAAAAGCAAAGAAGCAGAAACCACATTGTAAGCAGGAGGTGGAACATGGTTTATACGCAAGAACAGATTGACCGTGCCAATCAGGTCAACCTGGAACAATTTTTACGCTCGCAAGGTGAGCAGTTGATAAAGAGCGGAAACGAGTACCGATGGAAAAGGCATGACAGCCTGACCATCAAGGGAAATAAATGGTTCCGCCATAGCCAGAGCAAAGGTGGCTACCCCGTTGAATTTGTGATGGAATTCTTCGGTAAATCCTTCCCGGAAGCGGTGTTTCTACTGATTGGAGAAGAACCGGCAAACAATAGCACAGTAGCTGCATCTTCAGCAGATTTCAAACTCCCGCCGAGGAACCGATATGCCGAGAAAATGACTGCATATCTCTGCCAGAGAAAAATCCCGGAGGAACTGATTCAGGAGTTCTACAAAGAAGGTCTGATTTATCAGGATGCACAGAGAAACAATGTCGTATTCGTTGGTAAGGATGAAACTGGAATACCTCGATATGCCCACTGCAAAGGAACATCCGATGCGTTCAGAATGGATGTACTTGGTTCGGACAAGTCACACAATTTTGCTTACCGCAGTGATGGGAAAAGCCTGTTCGTATTTGAAGCCCCGATTGATCTCATGTCCTTCATCGCTCTGTATCCTAAAGACTGGAAAACACGAAATTATCTATCCTTGGGAGGTGTGGGAGCGAAAGCGCTGGATGGTTTTCTCTCTGAGCGCAATGACATGGAAACTGTTTATATTTGCACCGACTCTGACAAAGCCGGTAATGATGCAGTACCCCGCTTGTTAGAAAGTATTCCCGAACACATGACGGTTATTCGCCTGATTCCCTGCGATAAAGACTGGAACGAAGTTTTGATGCACAAGGATGAGCTTACTCACAGCAAATATATTTATAAAACAGTTACGCTGCGGGAGAAGCCGGAAAAGAAAGCGGTTCCCATGATTCGCATGAGCGAGGTTCAGCAGACCGAGGTAGACTGGCTCTGGTATCCGTATATTCCATTCGGCAAACTGACGATTATTCAGGGCAACCCCGGCGAGGGCAAAACATTCTTCGCCATGCAGCTTGCAGCGGCTTGTACTAACCGAAAGTTTCTGCCTCAGATGGACCCCTTTGAACCGTTCAATATGATTTTCCAGACTGCCGAGGACGGTCTGGGGGATACGGTGAAACCGAGATTGCTTTCCGCAGAAGCCGATCTGGAACGAGTTCTGGTTATTGATGATGCAGACAATCCATTGACATTAGCAGATGAACGCATCGAAAATGCGATCAGAGAAAACAATGCAAGGTTGGTTATCATTGACCCATTGCAGGCGTTCCTTGGAGCCAACGTAGATATGAACCGAGCAAATGAGGTTCGCCCCATCTTCCGCAGATTGGCAGAGGTGGCACAGGCTACGAACTGCGCCATTGTGATGATCGGGCATCTGAACAAGGCATCCGGTAGCCAAAGTACCTACCGTGGTCTCGGATCTATCGACATCACAGCCGTTGTAAGAAGTCTGCTGTTTATTGGCAAGGTGAGGGCAGACCCGACCACACGAGTAATTGTCCATGAGAAAAGCTCCTTGGCACCGCCGGGACAGTCTCTGGCCTTCTCTTTGGGGGACGAAAAGGGTTTCCGTTGGATTGGTGCCTATGACATTAGCGCAGAAGATTTGCTTGCCGGTGGAGAGGGTAATAAAACGGAACTGAAGCAGGAACAGGCTGTGAAGCTGATTGAGGAGTTTTTGTCTGAGGGCAGGAAAATCTCAATCGCAGAAATCAACAAAGAAGCAACAGAACGAGGAATTTCTGAGCGTACAGTGCGTTTGGCAAGAAATTCTATGGGAGATAAAATTGCAAGTGAGCGTCAGGGGAAGGACTGGTGGATCTGGTTCAAATAATGAACCGTGAACCGGCAGCCCTGTGAAGTGGCAAAGGTTCTATAGATACCGCAGATTGCCACTTTGCCACTTGGATACAATGATTGGAGGTATTGCATGAAAGAAGTTCCTATCTGGGAAAAGGCAAATCTAACTTTAGAAGAAGCAGCAGCGTACTCCGGCATTGGAACCGGAAAGCTGCGTGAAATAACCAACGACAAGAACTGTAATTTTGTTCTCTGGGTTGGAAATAAGCGTCTGATTAAGAAACGCTTATTTGATAAATTCATCGAGCAGGTATTTTCGATCTAATATCTAATATCTGTAGATTCATCATAGAAAAAGATGCCTCGATGTGATACAATGTGGATGTCACATCGAGACTCCTTTTCAACGAAAGGAGATCGAAATTGAGCGAAAAAAGAAAAGATAACAAAGGCCGTATCCTGAAAACAGGAGAAAGCCAGAGAAAGGATGGGATCTATCAGTACAGGTACACGGATTTCCGTGGAAAGAGACAGACGGTTTACGCATCCACTTTGCAGGAGCTTCGTCAGAAGGAAAAGGAAATTCAGAAACAGATTGACGATGGAATTGACTATGAAGCAGGACAGATTACGGTCATTGAGCTGTTGGAGAAGTACATCAGTTTGAAGAAAGGTGTGCGCTACAATACACAGGTTGGCTATCGGTTTGTTTTGAATCTGGTCAGGAAAGAAGATTTCGGCTACCGCAAAATCAGCACTGTCAAAGTATCAGATGCGAAACAGTGGTTTGCAAAGCTGCAAAAGGATGGCAGAGGCTTTAGTACCATCAGCAGTGTGCGAGGTGTTATCAAGCCCGCATTTCAGATGGCCTATGATGAGGATGCTGTCAGAAAGAATCCGTTCGTTTTCAAGCTGACGGATGTAGTGGTCAATGATACGGTGTCGAGAGTTGCACTCACCGAGGAACACTTGGGAATCTGGATGAATTTCATCGAGAAAGACAATATCTACTGCAAATACTACGATGAGTTTGTGGTACTTCTGGAAACTGGCATGAGAGTCAGCGAGTTCTGTGGTCTGACCCGAAAAGATCTGGATTTCAAAAATCGCAGAATCCGTGTGGATCACCAGCTGATTCGTGAGCGTGGCGGAAAATACTATGTTGAGGAGACCAAGACGAGCAGCGGCCGCCGCTTTCTGCCGATGAACGAAACGGTGTATGACTCTTTGAAAAAGATGCTGGAGCGCCGCCCTGAGGTCAAGACAGAGCCTATGGTAGACGGCTACAGCGGCTTCATCATGTTGGACAAGAACGGGAATCCCAAAGTAGCATTACACATCGAAAACGAGATGCGCTGGGCGATGAAGAAGTACAAGAAGCTTCATCCAGACAGCCCTCTGCCGCACATTACCCCTCATGTGTTCCGCCACACCTTCTGCACGAACTATGCAAACGACGGCATGGACATTAAAAACCTTCAGTACCTGATGGGTCACTCGGATGCGGGTGTGACACTGAATGTTTACACCCACGCAAGCTACGCACACGCTGCGGAGCAGATGGCGGAAATCTCACAGTTCCGCCATTCCCCTGAGGTGAAAAAAGACAGGGGTTTTGCTGTTGGATAAACAGCAAATATGGTGGTAGTATCTTAAGTTTACTACACCATTTACTACACCACTTGGTGGTGTAGTTACATAGATTTATAGAGACTTATGAAAAAATGAAGAAAAGCCGAAAGTCTGAAAAACCTTGTAATATCAGCGTTTTCGAGGCTTATGGAGGAATATAGAGATTATGATAAAAGTGCTTTTTATCTGCCACGGTAATATCTGCCGTATCGTGTACAAACGGAAAGTGGATATGAGGTTGAATTTAATATAGCGGCATAATAAATTTAATGGTTTTTATATAGGTTTTGTCTAATATCTCAATACCTCCTTAGTTATTACTTAAAAATAGCTAAGGAGGTTTTTTTTATGATAAGACTTGAGAAACTTGAGAAAGGTACTTACTTTGAGGATGCTTTCAAGGTATCTTTCAGATATGATCCTGAGACAGTGGAGAAGATTAAGAAACTGGCATACAGGAGATACTTACCTGAGGATAGAGCATGGGAGATCCCGGCAAGTGAGCTTGTACACCTTGTAGATATTATGGGAGTTGAAAATATCAATATAGACTCCAGATACTTAGAGGGCATTATTAAAAAAGAGGCTGGAGTAGCCGCTAAAACGTCTGAGGGCGTGAAAGAGCGGCTTAAAGGTATTAAGCCTATAATTGCATACCCTTTCAAAACAAAGCCGTTTCCTCATCAAATAGAGGCGTTTAACGTGGGAAATAAGTGTACGGATTTACTTTTAGCAGACGATCAGGGACTTGGTAAGACAAAAGAGAGCGTTGATATTGCAGTTTCCAGAAAAGAGGAGATAGGAAAATGTTTAATTGTCTGTGGGGTAAACTCCGTAAAATATAACTGGAGTGAGGAGATTAAAATACACTCAGATGAGAGCTCTATAGTGATAGACGGTAAGACAGTAGATAAAAGACTTTCTCAGATCCGGGAGTGGATTTACGGCAATGCTTATTTTGGTATTATTAACATTGAGAGTCTGAGAAATGAGAAAATCATGGATCTTATTTATGATAGTTGTAAAAATGAAATAATAGGGGCTGTGATTGTGGATGAGATCCATAAGGCTAAAAATGGTATGTGCTCTCAGGGGAGATCTGTAAGAAATCTTAATTGTAAAGTCAGGATAGGGCTTTCAGGTACTCCTATGAATAAAGCTGAGGATCTTTGGAATATCCTTACATGGCTGAGAGTAGAAAAGAGATCTTTCTACAGTTTTAGAAATCGTTATTGTATTATGGGAGGTTACGGGGGATATAAAGTAGTAGGACATAAAAACCTTGATGAGCTCAATGAGGAGCTTAATAAGGTGATGCTGAGGAGAAAGAAAGAGGAGGTACTGGATCTTCCACCTAAGCTTTATAAGACTGAATTTATTGAGCTTACCCGGAAACAACAGCTACTCTATAAAGAGATTAAACAGGGAATTGTAGAAAATCTTGAGAGTATCATGGAGATCCCTAACCCTCTGAGCTGTACTGTGAGATTAAGACAGCTTACAGGTGGACTCTTTGGGGACGATAATCCTAAGCTGGATCGTATCAAAGACATACTGGAGGAAATCACAGAGAGCGGACATAAAGCCCTTATTTTTTCTCAGTGGGAGAAAGTTACTGAGGTGTATAAAGATGCTCTAAAAGAGTATAATCCGGCTTACATTGTAGGTGATGTAGAAGTTGAGGACAGACAGAAAGAGGTTTATAGGTTCCAGAATGATCCTGAGTGCAAAGTGGCTATAGGAACTATTGGAGCTATGGGAACGGGCTTCACAATGAATAAAGCAAGCTATGTATTTTTTGTAGATAAAAAATACTGGGAGGCTGAAAATAGACAGGCAGAGGATAGGGCTCATAGAATAGGTGTGGATCATACCGTAAACATTATCTCTTTAGTTGCAAAAAATACGATTGATGAGGGTATTGAGGAGCTTCTGAGGGAAAATAAGGAGCTCTTTGATAGAGTTATTGAGGGTAAAGGTAGCCGTATAGATATTAAGGCAATCCTTACTAAAATCTTGAAATTGTAGAGGGATTATGCTAAGATATTATACAAAACCTATGTAATGAGGAATAAGTGAGGAATATATTAAAATCATTCTGAGGAGGATTGAGGAATGAAAGTTATAAACGGAGTAATACACTATACAGCTACAGAAGTTTCTCAGCTCTGTAATGTATCTACTCAAACAGTAAAACTGTGGAGTAAAGCCAGTGATAAAAGAGAGGAGGCTGGGGAAGAAAGGTTGATCCCGGCTCCTTATGTAGCTGAGAACGGGTATAAGTTTTGGAGCGAAACTGATACTCATAAAATAATGGAGTATGCCGGACAGTCCCATAAAGATCGCTACGGAAATATGAAGAGAAAAGAGAGTGAATAACTCTCTTTTTTTTTGTTTGTTTTCACCGTTTACGGATTTTCCGTTTACGGTTTTTCCGTTTACGGAAAATCCACTACAAATAAATAACTAATATAAATAAATACTCAAATAAAAAAAAATCTTTCCTACGGAAAGAGGGCAGAGCCCATTTTCTCTTTTATCAATCCTATAAAAACTTTCTTTTCTTTTGTCTAAATTTGATTAGTGGCTTTGTTATTACTCAGTACAAAATAAAAAGAAAGGGGATCAGTAAAATGATACAATTAAATTTTTTAAATGCCAGAGTAAAAGATACTGGTTATGGTTTAGAAGTAAATGGAAAACCATTAGATGAGATTATTTCTGTAGCAGTAGGTACTCTTAAAGAGCTTCCTGATAGGTACGGATCAAAACAGCGTACAGGAGAAAGCTTTAGCTCAAACCTTTGTAATGTTTCAGTTACTATTGATGATCGGTCAAAAGAGATTACAGAAACTATTACAATTTCCGAAGATGGGGAAGAGGAATACTCTTTAGAGGAATTTCTGGAGGGAGTAAAGAATGAGCACACTAAGGAAACTGAATAGGGAAGTTAAAAAGAATAAAAATGAACTACCTATGAAAAAGGTTGTTGCCCGGAAATTGGGTATTAGTAACAAAGAGCTAAACAGGAGATTTTTTAAAAAGGGGGAAAATGAGAGATGTTAGGAATTTTTGGAGGTATGTTTGATACCGTGAGCGGTTCAGACGAAAACTGGAAAGCTGAGGAAGAGAGAAAGGATGCTATGCGTGATGCTTACAAAGAAAGCTTGAACCATAAAATCACAATCTCAAAACATGAGTTTATGGAAAAAGCTTCTGAAGTTCTTTCTAACGGGCATTTTATGAAAACGGCAAAAGAGCACAATGTAGAAATGGCAATGATGCTGATGTTATCTATTACGCCTGTAATTTCAGAATTAACTTGTAAATTATTTGATGAGGAGGATAAGAAAAATGGCAGAGAATAAAGCAAATGTAAGAGTAGCCTCTATTGAGGTAGAGTTAGGAATGAGTGTACAGAATAAAGCCGGGATCTGGTGTAAGCCTACAGCAAGAATGGTACTTACAGTAGATGGGGGAACTTCTCCGGCTCAGAGAGCGGCTATCATTAAACAGGGATTTGATGAGGTATGTGAGAACATTGAGAAGCTGTTAGAGGAGATGTAGAAAATTAGAAGAAGCCGGGGAGGTATCCCCGGTTTTCTTTTCAGGAGGTACACATGGGAAAAATAAAGATTAACAAAGGTGGTAACTACACTGTTATTTCTAACCATGTTTTGCAAAATAATAATCTGTCTCTGAAAGCTAAGGGACTTTATGCTTTTATGTGGAGCTTGCCGGATACATGGGATTACTCAGTAAGTGGGCTTGCAAAGGTATTGAAAGAGGGACGGGATGCAATAAATGAGGCTCTCAAAGAACTGGAGAGGGAGGGCTATCTGGTGAGATCTATCCTGAGAAAAGGTGGAAAATTTACAGATATGGATTATACCCTTAATGAGTTTCCAGATCCGTTTATGGAAAAGCATGAGAGCAAAAACGAAAAACCAAAAGAAAAGCCTGAACCTAAGAAAAAGAAAAAGTCTTATGCTCAGATATTTGAAGATCCAAAAAATGAGATTATTAAGCAGTCTTTAGTAAAATATATAGGAGCTCTTAGGGGAATGAATTATACACCTCAGGTAGCTACTGTAGAGAAATTTGCTGAGTTTTTAAATGCAGAGTGTAAGGGAAATCCAGTTATTGCTATTAGGATTGTGGATCAGAGCATAGATAGGGGTTGGAAAGCTCTTTACCCTCTTAAAGATAAGCAGATTAGTGGTGTGGTATCTACTCCATACAATCCAGCCGAACTTGCAAGAGATGATGAGGGAAATTTGAAAGTATTTTAATTTTGAGGAGAGTGTAAAAAGCTCTCCTCATTTTTTTTTGCCTAAAAATCCGGGGATAGTTGGTTATTACTCAAAAAGAAAGGAGCTGTAAGGGTATGAAATGTTATGCAGAAACATATTGCAAGAAAAGAAAAAATGAGTGCAATGAGTTTTGTGACGGGTATAGACTTTTAAGAGCTTTATATAAAATGAGTCGGATCCCGGAGCGATACTGTTATAATATCCCACTTGTACCAGAGGGGAAAGATCTGGGAGCTTTTGAGGCTCTCAATGATTTTATGAAAAGTATTGAGGAAAGAGCTGAGAAAGGTGAGGGGCTATATATCTGGAGTGAGACTACTGGTAACGGTAAAACTTCATGGGCTTGTAAGATCCTGAGTTATTATTTTCGGAAAGTAGCATTTAAGAGCGGATTAGAAAATGAGGGACTGTACATCTACCTCCCTACTTTTCTTGATGATCTTAGACAGAGCTATGATGATCCAGATCCAGATTTCTCTGAGTTATTAACAATGCTGAAAAATTGTAAACTCTTGATTATTGATGATATAGGAGCTGAGAAGTCTACAGAGTGGGTAAATGAGAGATTACTTAGTATTATCAATACCCGGATTATGAAAGGACTCAGTACCATTTATACCTCTAATTGTTCTCTGGATGATATAGGGAAAAGAATGGGAGAGAGGATCAGGAGCCGGATAAGAGGATCTGTTATAGAGATACATTTAACTGGAAAGGATAAGAGGGGAGGGGTTAAGTAATGGCTGGTAATGGGCTGGTAGAGGAGAGTTATATCTGTAAGCTGTTAGAGGGCGGCTCTTTAGATGATATGAAAGAGCAAGGACTCCGGGAGGATATGTTTCTTACTTGTAAGGAGGAGATCCTGTTTATCCAGAAACATGAAGCAGAGTATAAACAGATCCCGGATAAGCTGATTTTTCTCCAGAAATTTAAGAGCTTTCAAATGCTGGAAGTTACTGAGAGTATGGATTATCTGGCTGATAGGATTAAAGAACAGTTTTTATATACTAAACTGGTGCCTATTGTACAGGCGGCTGGGGATATGTTAAGAGAGGACTCTATGAAGTCTTTGGATTATCTAAAGTCAGCTATAGAGAGTCTACAGAAAGATAATCCCGTGAGTAAAAATAGAGATGGTATTGATATTGTAGCGGCGGCAAAGGATAGGTTGAGCTCTTATATTAAAAGGTGTGAAATGAAAGGGCTTATGGGGATCCCTACAGGAATTGCTCAGTTAGATGATCTTACAAATGGGTGGCTCTGGGGAGAGGAGCTGGTAGTAGTTACAGGACGTACTAATGTAGGTAAATCATGGATAGCTGAGTTTTTCGGTACAATGGCGTGGGAGGCTGGATATAAGATCTTGCATTATTCAGGAGAAATGAGTGTGGAAATGGTAGGTTTTCGTTTTGATACGTTGCATAAGCATTTTTCTAATATGGGGCTGTTGAACGGATCTGGCGTACTTGGGAAGAAAGCCGGGACAGATGGGGGACAGCTTCTAAGGAAAGACTATGAGGATTATATTACTCAGCTTTCTACGAAGTCGGGGTATGTAATTGTTACGCCTGATGATTTTGGAGGAAGAAAGCCGACTGTAGGAGAGCTTGAGACTTTGGCTAAAAAGATTGATGCAGATATGATTATCATAGATCAGCTATCTCTTATGACAGATCAGAGGAGGGCAGATACTCCCCGTATCGCATACAATAATATTTCAGAGGATGCCTTTATGATGAGTAAGAGGCTGGGTAAACCTGTACTCATGCTGGCTCAGGCAAATAGAGAGGCTGTTAAGAATAAAAAGAAAGGACAGGCTCCAGAGTTGCATGATCTGGCAGAGAGTGATGGTGTAGGACAGAACGCCACAAGGGTTATAGCTCTATCAGTGATAGACGGGATTTTAAAGTTGTCTATGAAGAAAAATAGATACGGCATTAACAATAAAGATGTAATGGTTATGTGGGATATTAACAATGGATATATTAAGCCGTTGCTGGAGAATAAAGATGGAGAGAAAGATGAGGGAGAAGATTATGGGTTCTAAAGATGATCATAGCTATGAGAGTAAATGGGATGTGTTAATTATGTTTCCTATCTTTTTGGTTATGGTAGTTTGTTTGGTAATGTTTATTGCTGGGTTTTATCATATTTTTCTGGAAGAGCCTCCGGCTCCTGAAAGATTGCCTTATGAGGTTATTGTGTATGATCGGAGTAATAAAGCTGTAGTTGAGTATGAGGCAGTATGTGAGATAAAAAATGGGGTGTTACATATACAGGATGCTACAGAGATGAGCCGTGAGGATGTAAGCCACTTAACGGAATAAAAGAAAAATTTAAAATTTGTTGTCTAAATATTATACCTCCTTTAAGTTATCACTTTTTAAGAAACTTAAAGGAGGTGTTTTGGTTGTGAAAGATAGGTTATGTAGTAAAGATGTAGCTGATCTTATGGACAAGCGGCATGATAACCTTATGAGAACTATAAGGACAGATATTAAAAACTTAGAGACTCCTGATAAATATTACCGGGAGAGTACCTACACAGACGGAAAGGGAAAAGTGAGGGAGTGTTATGAGGTTTCTTATGATGGATGCAAGAGGCTCTCTAAAAAATTCTCAGACGAAGAGAGAGAGAATTTTCTTACCGCTGTAAGCCTACGGGTAGGAAAAGCTGGAGAAACGGCAAATACAAAGCCTGAGGAGGTATCTGAGAGAGAGTACAGTATTGAAGAGGTAGCGGAAATCTTAGGGATCTCTGGAAGAACTGTAAGAAGAAGAATAGCCGCCGGAGAGTTGAAAACAGAAACCCGTGAGTATCAACAGATTCTCACAAAAGAAAGAGCTGTAGTAACTGAGGCAGAGCTTGAGAGGTATAGAAAAAGTTTGGAGGGATAATAATGTTTAAGTGGAAATTGAGAGCCTGTAGGGTACAAGCTGGACTTACACAGAAAGAGGTAGCGGCAGAGTTGGGGGTATCTGAGGTATCTTTGGTAGCTTATGAGACAGGTAAGCGTAGCCCTAACATGGAAATCGGTCAAAAAATGAGTGAGCTGTATGGGATCCCCCTTGAGATTATGGATTTCACAATGGTAGGAAACAGCACTATTAAAGATTGAGGGAAAAGTTATGGCAGTAAGAAACATTTTGCACATTGATAAACTGGGGGCATTTGAGGAGTTTTTAAGATTTAAGGGGTACATGATATTACCCTTGAGTAAAAACCCTTATGAAGTGCTCCGGGCGAAAAAGTGAAGAGATACGGTAATTATCTACAGGAGATCAGGAGCTAAAGAGCATTTATCTGTAATGGATAAAGATTATGGGCTTGTAGAAAAATTCTTGAGAGACTGGAAAGTCAAGGATCCCAGAGATGTTCTGATTGAGGAGGAGTTGCCGTGGAATTAAAGGAGGAAAATGATATGGAGTGTTATACAGTGGAAGATTTGAGAGAAAAGGTTGCAAAGGCAGAAAATCTTGAGGCTGAAAATAAGGAGCTCAAAGCGGAGCTTTCAAAACTTAGTGAGGAGAATTTTATTACAAAGCAATCTTTAGAGAAGTTGAGAAAAGAAAATGGGGATATGTGCTTAAAGTATTACTCAATTTATGATAAAAATGTAGATCTGAATAAGAAAGTAGCGTGTATGGAGAGTACAATAAAGAGACAGGAAAATACCATTGTTGAGCTTAGAGTTAAGATGAGTAGGCCATTGACAGTGGATGAGATGTTAAAAACTCTCTCACAAAATGGAGCTAATAGCGTAATGATTGGGTTAAAGTAAAAGAGAGGAGCCGTGAAGCTCCTCTCAGTGTAGCTATTTATTTAACCTGAGGGCTACAATTCTCAGGAGTTCTATATCCTCATTTGATAGATTGTTTAGAACCTCATTAAGATCTTTTCTTTCTTTACTAATTTCCTTATCAGTTAATGCAGTAAAGTTAAAAAATTGATCTACAGGAGCTCCTAAGTAATCAGCTAACCTTTGTAGGGTGTCCATATCCGGGAGATGTTTACCAGCTCCCCAGTTAGATACTGTAGGAGGAGTAGTATGTAGGTACTCGGCAATGTCTTTCCCGGTTTTGTCTGATTTACTTTTGTAGTAGCTAAAGGCTCTAACAAAATTATCAATGAGAGGTGATTTTGTTGTGATGTTATTCACCTCCTCTCTTTTGAGAATAAAGTGATTATAACATTAAACAAAATAAAAGTAAAGAAAAACTACATAAAAATTAAGTTTAACTTAAATTTCGTGTTGACATTAAGTTGAACTTAACTTATACTGTGGCTACGGGCGTTTTTTGGAGGTAATTAAATATATAGCAAAAATAGCCCTTTTTATTTGCTCATTAGATTAAGTTCAACTTAATCTTTTGAATAAAAAAACAAATTATTAAGGAGGATCCGACTATGGAATTGAGAGAAATTTACAAAAAGTACAAAGCCGCAAAGCTGGCGGTAGATCAGGCGGCAAAAGAAGAGGAAAAGTACAAGAAACTCCTCAAAGATGAAATGAAAAAGGCTGGAGAGAAAGAGTACACGGATGAGGACGGCTACAGATTTGAGAGAGTAGTCCAGAACAGAAAGAGCATGGATGAGGCTGGTGTACTTGAGAGCCTTAAAGAGAAAGGACTTAGCCAGTGTATTAAGACGGTAGAGGCTGTGGATGAGGATAAGGTACTTGAGGCTATTGAGGCTGGAGACTACCCGGCTGAGGAACTCCAGAAGTATCTCGAGATCAAAGAGATTGTGATGCTTAAAATGACAGCTCCGGCAAAAAAGAAAACTAAATGATAACGGTATGGAATACCCCCATAGCCGCAAGTGTGGAGCAGATCCTTATAGATCTGAGGCTCATGTTATTTGCGGAGGGGTTGCTGAAAGATCAGAACAACACGGGATCGGATGTGATGGTAACTTGTCCGTTTCACAAGGGAGGGCATGAAAGAAAGCCCTCCTGTGGTGTTAGCCTCCGGGAAAAAGTAACGCCGGATAAAACCTATGAGGCTGGGACAGTCCATTGCTACACCTGTGGTTACACGGCTGATCTTCCTACGTTTATCAAGGATCTCTTTGGAATGGATAACGCTATGGAGGGCTTTAAGTGGCTGGTAGCCCATTACAACTACTCTACTAATGACCGGGAAGAAATACAGTTCAATTTTTTCCGGGGAGAGGACGGAGGACAGGTAGCGGCAATGGATGAGGGAGAAGTGGAAAGTTATCACAGAAATCTTATGAACAGCTTAAAGGCTCAAGAGTATCTCAAGGGTAGATGTGTTAGCCGTGATGTTATGGAGATATACAATCTGGGATTTGATCCTCAAGAGGATGTGGTATTGTTCCCGGTTTATACCCGGAGAGGAGAAGTGCTTTTTTACAAAAGTAGATCCCTCAAGGGAAAGAGATTTTTTAACGCTAAAGAGGTAGATAAGACAGCCGCCGTATATGGGCTGTATCAAACCTTAGAGGCAGAGATCCCGGCTGATACAGAGATTTGGCTGGTAGAGAGTGAGATTGATGCTCTCAGCCTTGTATCAAGAGGGTATTTAGCGTGGGCGTTCATGGGATCGGACATATCAGACAAGCAGATAAAAGAGATGTGCCAGAGCCCTTACAGGAGGTTTGTGATAGCTACAGACAATGACGAAGCCGGGAGAAAAGCGGCAAGACGGATAAAGGACAAGCTGATCCCTTTAGGGTTTAGGTTTTTTAATCTCCAGTGGCTCACAGATATGAAAGATATTAACGAACTTATTCAGAATTACGGAGATGATTTTACGGATTATCTCAACAGGTATTAAAGGAGAAAACAGGATGAGAACAGGATTATATACAGGAAAAACAAATGAGGAGCTTGTAAATCTTTACAAAAATGGAGAGTCAGGAGCTTTTGATGAGCTTATGAAAAATACTGAGAAATTAAGATTTTCTCTTGCTCAGAATTATCTCAATATTCCGGGAAGTGAGCTTGAGGATTTGGTTAGTGAGGGAGCTATTGAGATGCTTACAGCTATTAAAAATTTTGATGCTGAAAAGTATGCTACTACATTTAGCACCTTTTTATACTCAGCTATCTCCAGAAGATATAACACGCTTTTTAAAAAGGCTACAAGTGCTAAGCGTAGTCCTAACGGATTTGTAGAAAGCTACGATCAAATGAACAGTAACTCAGAGTATGAGGAAGATGGGAACAGCTTGGGAAATTCTGAGTTTTCTGTAGAGTGTGAGGACTATAGCATGATAGAGGTTAGAAGCTTACTTGAGAGCCTAAAACTTTCAGACCGGGAAAGGCTTGTAGTTAATCTTTTGATGGACGGGAACAGTAAGCCGGATATTGCCCGGAGACTGGGCGTTAAAACTCCGTCAGTACATAAGTATGTACAGCGTATAGCCGCAAAAATAAATTTATCCGGGGCTTATGCCTAAAAATACTCTCCTCTCTGGTTATCACTAAATATAAACAGAGAGGAGGTTAAAGGATATGAGAAAACGCTTAAATGTATTGCTGGCACTCCTTAGAGGTAAGGCTATTGTGATTGCACAAAGCCCGGATGAAAGAGTTGTAAATGTGCTGGTAGGAAAGAGTTTTTCTAAGAGGTTTGCTATTAACAGTCTAAGTAGCACCTTAAAAGCTATGGCACTGTAATATAAATTTTTTTTTTAATAACAGGAGGATAAAGGAAATGGGTAAATCATTAAAGGATCTTGTAAACAAGTATGAAAGTCAGAGTTTTTCTAAAGCTGGGTGGTTCTCTTTAAAAGATGATGGAGATGCCGCAAATGTGAGAATGTTGCATAAGGGACAGATTGGAACAGAGCCGGACGGATCTCCTAAGTATGATCTGGATGTGTTGGAAGTACATAAGATGGACGTTGACGGCTCCGGCAGAGATAGAACAATCCTTTGTAAGGGAGAAGATTGTGAAATCTGTAAAGCCGGGAACAAGCCTCAGTTAAGAATGTTTTTACAGATGATTAACCTTGATGAGAAAGATAAGGAGAAACAGCTCCAGCTCTGGGAGAGAGGTATCACTGATATTAAACAGGTTTTAGGTATCATTGAGGAGTACGGTGATCTTAATGCAAGAGACATTAAGATTAAGAGATCAGGAGCTAAAGGTAGCTTGAAAACCACTTATCAGTATTTCCCAAAAGATAGGAGTGAGAGAGATTTGCCAGAAAAACAGGAGCTTGTAGGATCCCTGATTTTAGACCTTTCTAAAGAGGAACAGATTAAAGCTATTGAGGGCAGACTGGAGCTTAAAAAAGGGAATGGAAATAACAGCTCTGATGGAGCCGGAGATAACACCAGAGTATTTTAAGTAAGCTGATCTCTTGGCAGACAAAACATAAAGGAGCGGATTGATAGGTATAAGTGTAAATGGGAGAGTTTACCGCCTAAATATATCCTAACATACAGAAAATGGGCTCATTGAGAGAGAACCTCTATAAAGCTGGGAAATGAGGTAAGAGTGAGGGGTAAAATTAAGAGCCCCTCACTTTTTTTTAACAGGAGGAAAACAGGATGAGTAGAAAAGAGTTAGAGTTAAACATGGGAAGAGAAGAGGTTAGCATGGATGATATTAGCTCACGCCTTTCTCATAATAAGGTTTGTAATGTAACAGTAAAGAGAAATAGAAATAAGCTGGAAAATGCTTTGAATATTATCAATGAGCTTGTTAAGTCTGGGAGACTTCACGCAGAGGGAGAAATAGAGACTATACGGACTCCTGAGAGGCTTAGAGAGTATATGGATAATTGTAAGAAGTCTGGAGAGTATGTACTTGATGTGGAGACAACAGGACTTGATATTTACAATGATATTTTAGTTGGGATCTGTTTATATACACCGGGAGAAACTTCCGCTTATGTGCCGTTTAATCATACAGATCTTAATAATATCAGAGTGCTGGATCAAATGACTGAGGAGCAAGTGAGGGAAATAATGATCCCTTATTTACAGGATCAGGAGCTTAGATGTATTAACCAGAATATTAAGTTTGATAACAAGAAATTGATTTGGGAATGGAGACAGCGGATCAGTAATATATTCTGGGACACTATGATAGCTGGTTTTATTTTGAATGAAAATGAGCCTCACGGTTTAAAACCTATGTATAACAAGTATATCTTGCATGGAACAGGATCAAGTGAGGATTTTGGAGATCTCTTTGAGGGGATCCCGTTTAATTATGTTCCTATAGAAATTGCTACAGTATATGGAGCAAATGACGGATTTAAAACCTATGCTATGTATGAATTTCAAAAGAAATATTTAACGCCGGATCATAAGAGAGCAGACTTTAGAAAAATGTATGATGTTTTTAGAAATGTTGAGATGCCGCTTATTGATGTGTGTACAGATATGGAGCTAAGAGGGGTAGAGATCAGAGAGGATTTTGCTCAGGAGCTTTCAGAAGATTTTAATAGAGAGCTGGTAGAGGTAGAGGCTAAGTGTGATGCTTATGTGGAACAGTTTAAGGGATTTATTTTAGAGCATAATACTTTGATGAGACTCACAAAGGGAACTTGTAAGATAAATTATAACAGTCCTCAACAGGTGGCGGCGTTGTTTTATGATATTTTTAAATTGAAGAGCGTGAGCAGAAAAGAGCCCAGAGGGACGGGAGATAAGATTGTACAGAAGTTTCTCAGTACAGCAAAAAAGAAAGATACAAAGAAATCAAGAGAGTTTGCTGAATTTCTTACCAACTATTCAAGATTTAAGGAAATCAATAAGCTGTTAGGAACTTATGTGGATAAGATCCCGGCAGTAAAAGAGCCTAAGATCAACGCAGTATATACCACATATAATCAGTACGGAGCAAAGACAGGACGTTTCTCCAGCTCTGATACTGTTAGTAAGATCAATCTCCAGAATATCCCGTCAAAGGAGAAAAGGATTAGGAAGATCTTTAAAGCCCGTGAGGGGTATAAGCTGGTAGGTGGGGACTTTTCGCAGATTGAGCCCCGTGTACTTGCCTATCTCTCAGGAGATGATAGTATGATTAACGCTTACAAAGAGGGGAAAGATCTTTATGCTATCATGGGATCTCAGGTATATCAACTTCCCTATGAGGATTGTAAGGAGTTTTACTCGGATGGTACGGTAAACGCTGAGGGAAAACATAGACGTACCACTATGAAGAGTGTGCTTCTGGGTATTATGTATGAACGTGGAGCGGCGGCTATTGGAGAACAGTTTAATAAGAGCTCTGAGTGGGCTCAGGGGCTCATTGACAACTTTTATAAAAGCTTTCCTAAGATTAACCAGTACAGACTCAAGATTGAGAATATGGCTGAGACTTATGGTTATGTAACTACTATCACAGGAAGAAAGAGAAGATTGCCGGATATGCAGTTAGAGGATAAGGATGATTACAGGTATCAGGAGGCTCACAGACAGAGCCTTAACTCTGTAATACAGGGATCCTCAGCGGATATTATGAAACTCTCTATGATTGAGATATACCGGGATCCCAGATATAAAGAGCTGGATTGTCACATGATTATTACGGTACATGATGAGTTAATCATGGAGGTACCTGAGGAGAATGTAAAAGCCGGAGCTGAGCTTTTAGTAGGAACCATGAAGAGGGTAGGACATAGCCTGATTGATCTCCCTATGAGTGTGGATGCTGAGGTTAATGATTACTGGTATGGTGAGAATTTAGCTGAGAAATACGGGGTATAAGTATGAGCAGAAAAAAAAATAGAGTGGGTATCTTGTGAGGAGGATACCCCTCTTGTAACCGGGAGCTTTCAGTATTGCTCAGACAATGTAATAGGGCTTACAGAGTCCGGGAAAGAGCTGGAAGTGTTTTATAACTACAGAAATGATTTGTGGTATAGCTGGGATACCAGTAAACCATGTACAGAAAATATTGTGAAATGGAGGAGTAAGTAATGAGTATGTTAGAATGGGCTAAGGATGAGGTAGCTATTGCAATTAAGAGAGAAAGAGGAGATAAGCCTGAGGGTGAGTGGGATTATGGCTGTGCTTGCTATGACAGTGCTATGAGAGCTTTTGAGAGCCTCTTAGGTGACGGTCATAGCGGTATGAGTATTGGATTTACTAAGAATATCCTTAACCGCTTGATTGATGGAAAGCCTCTTACTCCTATTGAGGATACAGAGGATGTATGGAATGTATGTAGTAGAGGAGAAAATGGGGGAGTAGCTATATACCAGTGTAAGCGTATGAGTAGCCTGTTTAAGGATGTATACCCAGACGGTACAGTAAAATATCACGATAATGATAGATGTTACTGTACAAATGAGGAGAACCCTCATGTAAGCTGGCACAATGGTTTTGTAGCAAAGATTTATAATGAGATGTATCCGCTCACTCTTCCTTATATGCCTAACAGTAGACCAGATGTTATTGTATGTGATGAGCTTTTGACAGACCGGAAAAATGGAGATTATGATACCTTAGCTATTTTATATATCAAGAAAGCAGACGGGGAAAGAGTTGAGGTAAACCGATACTTTAAGGAGAATGAGGTATCATTTACAGAGATCTCTCTTGAGGAATATAAAGAGAGACAGAGATTACAGGAGGAGCGGATCAAAAGTGAAGCTGAAAAGTAACAGATTTGCAGTAATCCCGGTCATGTGCTCTCATTGTAAAAGATATGTCTGGATGGAACCCTATAGATCTGGAGAAACATGGAATAGGTTTATAGATCGGTTTGTAAAGATCCGGCTCTGTAATGAGTGTGTTGGGAGATATGGAGTAGGAGGCACTGATGAAAAGAGTAATAATTGATATACCGGATGAGTACGCCGGAGCGGTAAGTGTAACAGCTATAGGAAATCATTATAATGAAAATAATCAGATTGTAACTAATATAAAATCTACAGTAATAGAGCTTAAAGAAGATGTTACAACAGCTCAGATTACATTTGAGGAGGGAGAGGAGTAAAATCCTCTCTTTTTCTTTTGGGAGATGTCTAAAAACCGTTTTTTTTTTCAGTTATCACGGATCACAACAAAGATCTGGAGGTAATTGAAATGAAAGTAGATATTATGAACACAGAGAAAAAATATCAGGTAATTTATGCTGATCCCCCGTGGAGTTATAGACAACAGGGAAGTAAAGAAACAGTTAGAGGGATGGCAAAACAGCATTATGACACTATGAGAACTGAGGATATATGTAATTTACCTGTAAGGAATTTGTGTACAGATACTTCTATATTGTTTATGTGGGCTACTTTTCCTAATATAGGAGAGGCTCTAAAAGTTATGGAGGCATGGGGATTTGAATATAAGACAGCCGCTTTTGTGTGGGTGAAAGAAAATAAAAAATCCCCCTCTCTTTTCTGGGGAATGGGTGCATACACCAGAGCTAACGCTGAGGTTTGTTTACTTGGGATAAGTAAAAAGACTAAGGCTACAGAGGTAGTAAAGAGGCATGATGTACACCAGATTATAATGAGTCCTATAGAGAGGCATAGTAAGAAACCTGATTGTACAAGGGATAGGATTGTAGAGCTTTTGGGGGATGTTTCAAAGGTTGAACTTTTTGCAAGACAGACAGCAGAGGGTTGGGATTGCTGGGGGAATGAGGTTTAACTCATTCTCTCTTTTATTTTGCCTAAAAATGTGTAGGTGATCTGGTTATTACTTTCTGAATATAAAAAGGAGGATAAAGGATCATGGGACTATCAAGTTTAATTAAGGTAGCTCAGGGGAAACACGCTGGGAGCGTAGCCTTTGAGGAAGAATTTTTAAAACGATATGAGGAGGCTGTAAAGAAACAGGAAGAGGCTGAGAGACAGCCAGTACCTACAGAGTATTACCGCCCCTCATCTATGTATGGATGTGAGAGGATGCTGTTTTTTATGAGAGCTCACGGGAGCGGCGGTGGTGTAGATGATATGGATGTAAAGCTTACTGAGATATGTGCAAGTGGTACAGACCGACATTTAAGGATCCAGCACCTTGTAGAGTCTATGGAGGGAGTAACTCCTCTGGATCTGGAGGAAGTAGTAAGAGAAGCCAGACAGAAAGGGATCAATACTGAGTTTGTAGGCTGGAATGAGGATCACACTGAGGCAAGGTGTAAGAATGATGATATGAGTATTTATTTCCAGCCGGACGGAGTTTTAAATTTCATGGGTAAAGATGTGATCTTAGAGATTAAGACAGAGAGTACCTATAAGCATAGTAACCGATTTGAGCCGGAGCTTAATCATAAATATCAGGCTACTTGTTACGGTATGGGACTTGGAATTGATTATATCTTATTTTTCTATGAGGACAGAAATTTTTGTGGGAAAAAGCCTTATCTCTGGAAGATTACAGATGAAATGAAAGAGGCTGTATTAAATAAGATCCACACAGTCAATAAAGCTCTGGAAAGAAAAGAGCCTCCGGCAAAGGATGAGAGCAAGTGTACATATTGCCGTTATAAGCATGAGTGTGAGCTGGTAGAGAAAGGGGAATGGGTTTACCCGGAGGGCAAAGAAGATGGCAAGTAATAACAGAAAAAATATGGGAAAAGTCTTTGAGAAAGAGTTTAAGGACAGTGTCCCGGATAATGTTTACTTAGAACGCTATAAAGACGATACCAGCGGCTTTTATGGGGTAAGTAATCCGGCAGACTTTAGACTGTATGTGTTCCCCATGTTAATCCTGTTAGAGCTCAAGACTCATAAGGGGAAGAGTTTACCACTTGCGAAAATCAGAGAGAACCAGTTAAAGGGGATGCTTAAAGCCGTAGAGCATTATGGTGTATATGGGGGTTATCTGGTAAACTTCCGAGATCTGGAGGAGACATATTTTCTATCGGTAGGATATGTAGAAAACTTTTATTATGATGGGGAGAGAAAGAGCATACCTGTAGAGTATTTCCGGGAGCATGGTATCAGGATTCCTCAGGAGAAAAAGAGAACCCTGTATAAATATGATTTGAGAGAGTGGCTTAGTGAGTATCACATGGAGATAAGATTGGAGATGAGATAGTGGGAGTATTGATGGATTTTAACCAGATAGGAAAGCATTGTGAAGTAAAGGCAGACAGTACCCTTAATAACATGAAGAAAGAGGAGTTGATCCGTTATATCAGAATGTTAGAGCATAATCATGATGTGGCTGTAGATTTCAATATCCAGCAAGTAAGAAATTTTGAGAAGATTGAAAAGCGGATCATAGAGGCGCTGGAGGGCTCAGCTATTACAATGTCAACAGAAAGTGCTCCTCATAAGTATTTTAAAGCTGTGGGGATAAAGAGGGCAGTTGAAATTGTTAAGAGAGGAGGGTTAAATTTTGGAAAGTGTAAAGGTAAATAAACAGGCTATTGAGAATTGGTTAGAGGGAAATGGATTTACTAAATGGTCTATATGTAGAAATGGTTATGATATAGAGGAGCAGTACATGGACGCAGATGGTATTAACCTGTGGATTAACTGGGAGTCTGGTATGTTTAGATTTGCGTGGTTAATCCCTAAATCTGTTTTTAAGATTGTGAGTGGAGAGATGTCTCCAGTTTATAGTATTACTCATTTAGACAAGATGTACACAAGATTTTTAAGAGAGGTGAGGGCTCATGGCTAATAGTGAGAAGTTAAAAAGACTGATAGCAGAAGTAAAAGAGGAAAGCTCTGTAGCTACTCAGTTTAGTAATGAGATCCTGAAAGAGTATAGTGAGGATCTGGATAGTGCTATCCGTGAGATAGAGGTTATTATGGACAGCATTGGAGAGAGCTCTATAGAAGAGATCCCGGATGCTAATATTGAGTATTATTGTGTTAAGATCCCGGCTCTTATGTATAGGGCTGGGGTGAAGCTGGAGGAGCTGGGGATGATGGCAGATATAAGCTCCAGCCAGAAAAGACAGGAATACAATGAGGCTATGTTAAAGGTATCAGGAACGGTACAGGAGAAAAAGGCAAGAGTAGAGCAACTCATAGAAGATAAAGCCCTTGTAGAGGTGATCTATAAGCGTACATATAACAGCCTCAAAGGTAAGCTGGAGATGGCTGAGAAAATGTATAGCGGCTTAAAGAAAGCTCTCACAAAGAGAATTTCAGAGAGTGATCTGGATAGGTTCAGTAAGGACAGATATACAAGACCTGAGGAGGATGAGTAATGTCAAGTGGTGGAAGATTGAGAAAGATGGTTAAGCGGTACAGAGAGGCTCAGGAACAGGTTGAACAGGAGAGCTGTATTGAGAAGCCAGAAGATACAGAGGATATTTTAGTACATGGTTATTTTATATATCAATGTAAAGATTGTGGAGCAATCTATAGAATGTGGCTGGAGAAAGGTTTAGAGGATCATGTACAGGATCAGGAGGATCCTGAGAGTCATAAGCCTGTACCTTTTGGGATCCGTTGTAAATGTGGTGGGTTTAATTGCTTACATATTCTTTGGGGGATTGGTGACAGTGATAACTATAGTTATCTAAAGAAAGGGGAAAGTTACTTTTCTAATTCTCCTGATTGTGATTGTGGTAAGCCAGTATTGAGAAAGTCTTTCCTTGATAAGGATGAGTTTATGAGAGCTTTATTTGTAGAAAGGTTGGAGACAGAGAAATGATGGATTTTATTGATAAAGCGGCGGCGTTTCTTGAGGAGGTAGAGAAAGCTGGGATAAACTTTTCTAATCTGGATGGAGAGACAGCCGTTATATGTAAGGATTGCGTAGCAGTAGTGAGTAAGTCCGGGGATGAGGTTGGAGTTGATTTTATAAATCAGGTAGAGCATTTAGATTTCACAGTAGGATTTACTCAGAAAGATGTAGAGGATTTTTTGTTATTGGATGCGATACAGGGAGGCGTAGAATAAATGAGTATTTTTTATATGATGGTAGGATTACCAGCAAGCGGAAAATCAACAGTAGCTAATAGCTTAGGGGGAAATGTAATTGTAAGATCCTCTGATGAGCTTCGAGATAAGTTACTGGGGGATATAAATGACATGAGTAATAACAGTGGTGTTTTTGATATATTACATAGTCTTGTTAAGTCTGATTTGTATTGTGGAAAGGATGTGGTTTATGATGCTACAAATATTTATCCTAAATACAGAAAAGAGTTTTTGCAGAGCTTACATTTATTGAACTGTAAAAAGGTATGTATATTTATGAACATTCCTTTTTATGATTGTTGGAGGAGAAATAGTCAGAGGGATAGAGTAGTACCTTTTGAAGCAATGGACAGGATGAGAGAGAGGTTAATACCTCCTACAATGGATGAGGGGTGGGATGAAATTTTTGAGGTTAGATATTCGTTTAAAGAGGAGGTGTAGAAGATGCCGGGAATTGATGAGTTAATAGCAAGCATGAATAAAAAATATAAAACAAATATTATCAGGAAAGCCTCAGAGCTAAAGAGTATAGAGTTTATTCCCTATACTTCCCCTAAGATGAATTATCTCACAAGGGGAGGAGCTCCTATAGGACGGATGATAGAGCTTGTGGGACTCCCTCAGAGCGGTAAGACAACAACAGCCTTAGATTTATTGGCTAATTATCAAAAGCTCTTTCCTGAGCGTTTTAGCGTGTATCTGGATGCGGAGAATACTCTTGATAAGGACTGGGGAGAGACAATAGGGGTAAACTGGGATAAAGTAATTCTGATCCAGCCGGAGAGTGAGTATGGAGAGGATCTCTTGGATATGCTCTTAGATTATATAAGATCCGGGGAGATTGGCTTAGCTGTACTGGATAGTGCTCCTTTTATTGTGCCTAAAGGGGTAGCAGAAAAAGGGCTGGAAGAGAAAAGCTATGGAGGAAACAGTGCTCTTATGAAAGCTTTTTGTGATAAGGTAATACCTCTTTGTAAGAAGAATGAGTGTACCTTTGTAATGCTTAATCAGCTCAGGGAGAATATAGGAAATATGTACAAGCCTTATAAAATTCCTTGTGGTACCGCTCTTACTCATGCCTGTAGTCAGATCCTTTGGTTTACTAAGGGTTCTTTGTTGGATGAGAAAGGGGATGAGAAACCCAGTACATACCCGGATCCAGTAGGAAATATTGTTAGTGTGAGAATGGAAAAGAATAAGGTTACAAAGAATGACAGGAGACTTGACAGCTACACTTTGAATTATTTTTCTGGAGTAGATGATGCCGCAGATACTATTGATTTGGGGATTAAACTGGGAGTGATTGTACAGACTGGATCATGGTATAAAATCCCGGTAAGTGACGGCTCAGAGAAAAAAGCTCAGGGAAGAGCTGGAGTAATTGATTACTTTTACAATGATCTGGATGAGTTTGAGTGGCTCAAGGGAGAGGTAAATAAAGCGGCGTTAGGGTAGGTGATAGAGAATGAAAGTAAGTGAGTTGATTGAGAAGCTTTCACCTTATGAGGATTTTGATGTAGAGTTTGTATTTACAGATGGGTATTCAAAATTTCCTAATGTTAGATCATTTGAAGTAGAGGGGATAGCTGATATAGGACATTCTGATAAAGTGGTGATATTGTCTGGAGAGGAGCGGTAGGCTCCTCTTTTTTTATGGCGAGATAAAAAAAGAAGTTATCAAAAAACTATATAATAACTATTGACATATTATCAAAAAGGTATATAATAAAATAAAAAAAGGAGAAACAGGAGGTATATAGAATGAATTCACAGGCGTTAAAGGATAAATTAGTTAAAGCACAGGAAAGAGTAGAAAGAACATTAAAGACAATAGAGAGGCATAAAACACAGCTTGAAAAGAAACAGAAAAGGCTCCTTAGAGTAGAGTGGATGGCAGAATACTTGGATAACATGAAAGCTGTTATGTGGGATGAGGAGAGAAGAGCTGAATATAAAAAAGCTACAGGAGATGATCTTTACTGGGATTGCTGTGAGGTATCTTATAAAGAGGAGGATATTAAGAACTCATTTAAGAAGCTTGAAGAACAGCGGCAGATTGTAAAAAATTGGGAAGAAAAATATAATAGACGAGTAGCTATTGAAAATCAGATGGCTTTTGAGATGCCGGAGATTTTCACTCAGCTTAAAGAGGCATTAACAAAAGAGTGGACAGACTGGGATATTAAACACAGAGAGAGCCTGAAAGAGAGGTATAAAGAATTGGGGTGGGACGAGTTTATCAAACTATATAAATATAATGGTTATGAGGAGATGCGGAAAACAGACGATCAATATCAGAAATCTAATGAGAGAGATGCTGAGCTATACATAGTGGATCTTTACAACAGAGTAAAGGAAATTACAGGAGAAGTTACAGACTGGAGAGGGATTTACTTTAGCGGTAAGGCTTTAAATGGAACAGTGATAGGGAAATCTGGAACCGCAGTGGTTGAAACTATAGGAGCTGGAGGGTATAACATTCAGAGATACCACTTGAGAGTATTGGTACACAAAATGAAGTGATGAGAGAGGAGCTTAGCGGCTCCTTTTTCTTTTACTGGAAGAAAAAGAAAATTTTAAAAACCTATATAATATCTATTGACATATTACTTAAAAGGTGTATAATATCTAATATAAAGAACAGGAAATAACCTAAGAGGTCAGGAGGAAATAGATATGAAAATCATAAGATTAAAAAATGTTAAGTTTGGTACAAAGAAAATATCAAGAGTAGTTACAGGCTGGGCTCTCTATGAAGAGGGTAAAGGTTACATAGCTTTTAGCTGTGATAGAGATAAATACGGTATCTTAGTACCATATATCCCTTGTGGTGGAAAAAGAGCTTTACAATCTATCTTAGATGCTGGCGGCTTTTGTAGCTTTGAGGGTATGGAATATGTACAGGAGTTGGGAGCCTAAGAGCTCCCGGAAAGGTGGGAATTATGACAATTAAAGATTTAAGCTTTGAGAAAATTGAAAATTATGATCCGTATAATAGTAGAGCAAAGAGAAACGGGATGGTTACAGAATGGGTAGCCCGTAACAGTTGGGGAAATGCCGTAGCTTTTGGAGATACGAAAGCTGAGTGTGTAGCAGATGCAAGGAGATATTGTAGATTTAATTAAAGAGGAGGAAAATAAGATGAGAGTACAGACATTAGTTTATATCAAAGACATGCTGGAGAAAGAAGTAGAGACAAGAGAAAAAGCTGTAAAGAAACTTAGAGGGCGTTTAGTTGAGGCAGAGGATGAGTCTGGAGTACAATGGAATACTCCAGACAGTAAGGTAAATGGAAATGTTCAGGCATTAAGGAGCATGAAAGAAACTCAGAGAAAGTTGCTTAACGAGGCTAAGGATGCTCTGGAGGACTTCCTACAGAAAGATTGGAATTAAAAAGCTATTAAGTAATTTGCTTTTATGCTATAATCAAAAAAAAACGGGAAATGAACAGGAGGAAATAGGATGTTAATACAGGATAAAGATGTTAAAAGATGGTTAAAGATTGCAAATTGTACGGAGCTTACTGAAAGTATGGAAACTTTTCCAGAGAATGAAAGGGACGGAAAATCAGATTTGCAGATCTTAGCTGATGAGGTTAGTTATAGATTAAGCTTATATACTGAGGGAGGAACTTGTACCGGGGAAGAGTATGAGGAGGCTGTACAGTTTCTTAAAGAGGTTAGGGGAGGAAAAATACCTTGTTGGAATACAATACCTCCTACACCAAAATATACTTCTATTCAGTTAGAGAATAAGACAAAAGAGGCAAAAGCTGTAGTTAATGAGTATAAAAGGTTGGTGTCTTTAATGAGCCGTTTAAATGAGCGTGGGTATTATGGTAGGTGGTAATATTGACAATTTATGAAAGAGTTGAGCTGTATAAGAGCCTGTATCATGGCTCTACAGCTCCTACAATCGTTTCTAAGATAATAGCTGATGGATTTTATACCTTAACAGGATTAGAGGCTCTGGAGGCTATTAGGAGGCTTAATACAGATCTCTCAGACTATTATCAAGTATCTATCCCGGTAATAACGGTGTGGGTAAGGGATGATAATTATGTACAGGCTACAGGGGAGATATATCTTACAGAGCCGGATTTGGAGGGGTTTTTACATCAATTCAGGCACCATCTCCAGAACATAGAGAGAAAATATGAGAGAAGAGGGCTCACGGCTGAGGGAGCTGATCCTAAATACTGGAGGGTACCTTATGAGGAGTGTATGTGTAGGATGCCGGGAGAGGATGATGCTAAGGCGTGGGCTAAATTTGTTATTGAGGTTGCCTTAGAACAGTAGTATAATTGAGGAATAACTGAGGGATAAAGGGAGGAAAATATTATGGTATGTCCTAAGTGTGGATCAACAAATGTAACCGCTAATACATCTACTTATGTAGTGAGCAAGAGCCGGAGTTTTATATGGAATTTATTACTCGTGTTTTTAACTGGAGGGCTTTGGCTGTTATGGATGTTGATTAGAAAAAGAAAAGAGAAAACGGTTACAGATACATGGGCTACTTGTCAAGAGTGCGGCTATAGATGGAAATTGTAAAAAGATATGGGGAGGATCTGGAAAAGATCCTCTTTTTTTTTTGTCTAAAAATCTGGGAGATATAGGTTATTACTCAATACAGAAAGGAGTTGAGGAGTAAGTGAAAGCTCATTGGAGTGATGGACACCTGTACTCAGGTGATAAGTTAAGAAAGTTGCAATATAAACATTATTTTCTCATAGAAACCGGAGCCGGAGAGAAGATATTTTTAAACTTATATGATGCAGAGTGGTATTGCATGAATCACAGGTTAGATCCTGATGAGGTTATTAAGTCTGGAGATCCTGAGATATGGCTTAGAGTTATTAAATTGGCACAGACAAACGCTTTTGTATTAAAAGAACAGGCTGAGAGATTACATAAGCTTATGGATGAGGCAGACAGAGAGATTGACAGGCTGGTAGCTATTAGAGATAGGCATGAGGAGACTCAGAAAAGAAACTTTGATAGAGAGTTTGATGCTGAGCAAGTAATAAAGGCAATATCAAAGAGATCCGGGCTGTATGAGGCTTATAAGGACACTAACGATAGATATTTTTATTATCAGCAAATTGTATTGATGGCAAAAAAGCCGTAAGGAGGTGAGAGCGTGAGTGTAAATGGTAGATTTATGAGTACAGATTGTTTACCAGTAACCGGGAAAGATGGGAAAACAGTTTGGATTTTTAAACTTGAGGATCTGAAAGAGGTAGTGGATCCTGAGGTGTATGAGGTGATTGAAAAGCTTGTTTCTGTAGAGCTGGAAGATTGCGAGAGTGTAAAGGGAGAACTAACTTATTATGAAAATAGTGATAATCATTATGTCGAAGTTCTCAGAGAAGTTAGGGACACATTAGATCAGCTTGCTAAGGATATGCACAAAAAGACTAAGGTACAGATTGCCGGGATTATACGGGAAATAAGGAAAAAAGTAAACAATGAGCTATAGGAGGACGGTAGTATGAAAGCCAGAGTATTAGTTACAAAGAAGTGTAATAGAAAGTGTAAAGGATGCTGTAATGAAACTTTAGGGATTATTGATAAAATCTCTTTTGAGAATCTCTTTAAGTATGATGAGATTTGTATAACAGGCGGTGAACCTATGTTACTTTCAGATAGATTAGTGGAGATGATCCATAGACTGAGATTACAGGGCTATACCGGGAAGATTTGGCTATACACAGCAAACAGTCACAGATTATCTACTTACTGGGCTTGTAAGATGCTGATTGATGAGGTGGACGGTATTACTTACACGGTACATCATGGGAAAATGGAAACGGTAAAGAGAGATCTTTCTGACTTGAGAAGATTAGATACATACCTGAAAGAAACTGATAGATCCGGGAAGTCTGATAGATTATACATTGATAGCCGTGTGTACTCTGAGGAGTATGTAAAGAGTCTGATGTATAAGTGGGAGGAGGTAAAGCCGCTCAAATGGATAGAGAGCGGAGATTGCCCGGTACCTGAGGGAGAAGAGGTAGTATTTTATGATCTGGAGGCTGAGGGATAAATGAGATACCATAATATAACAAAAGACGATATGTTGAATGGGGACGGACTGAGAGCCGTCCTCTGGGTAGCTGGGTGTAACCATTACTGTAAAAATTGTCAGAACCCTATTACATGGGATCCTCAGGGAGGGTTGCTTTTTGACGAAAAGGCAAAGGCTGAGCTGTTTACTTATGTAAGATTTAATGATTATGTGAGTGGTGTTACATTTTCTGGAGGAGATCCGTTATATCCGGGAAATAGGGAAGAAATCACAGAACTTGCAAAGGCTATAAAAAATATACCAGGTAAAACAGTTTGGATGTACACTGGGTATATGTGGGAAGAGGTAAAAGATCTCCCAGTTATGGAGTATGTAGATGTGTTGGTAGACGGGGAGTATCAGGAAGAGCTTAGGGATGTGAAGTATGAGTGGGCTGGATCCACTAATCAAAGAGTGATTGATGTACAGGAAAGTTTAAAGAGAGGGGAGGTTATTTTACATGGAGTACAGGAACAGAGCAGAACGCCGGAGGGCGAAGAAACAGGGGGAGAAAGTAAGTAAGCCTCCTGTATATAATTATACTCCCGGATCTTTGAGAAATCAGCTTGATTGGGAGGCAAAGGCTGAGGTAAGGGATCAGCTTAAAAAGGTGAGAGAAGAGGCTACAGCGGATGCTATCAATACGGCTATGATGCTTTTGCTTACACTTCCCTGTAATGTGCTGATAGATAAATACTGGAAAGATGAGCCGGAAAAGGTACAAGAGTTTCTTGACAATGTTCTGGATCAGTATAGTCGCTGGCAAAATGGAGAGCTTGATATGGATAAAATGAGAGAGGATCTGTGGGAAGTCGGAGGTATCAGATTGGAGGAAAAGAGTGTGGGATATAAGAACCAGAGTGAGTTAGATAAAATCAATAAGGAATTAAAGGTTGTAAGAGAGGATTTGGAAGTCACACGGATTATAGCTGGAGATGAGAAAGTGATACAGACTGTAGGACTCACTGTAAAAGAGAAAGGTAATAAGGATCTCATTAAGAAACTGAAAGATTTGGGATTTACAAAGACACGGAGAAAGAAAGTAGTTGAGAGAGGTACTGATACTAAGTATGGGGGATATTCTTACTTTTTGGTTATGGAAAAGGATCTTTAGGAGGACTGAGGAATGAAAAGAGGAGAATACTACAGAGGAAGAAACGGGAGAAAGTACGGTATCTGGAATACAGCAAAGAAATGTTTTCAGTTTGGTATAGCTGAGGACAGTCCTATGTTAGCAGAGGCAAGGCTCTTTTATATGATTGGAGATGATGCCCGTAAGTGGCGGTTTACTACAAAGGTGCTCCCGGTAAATGAGGTGTGATATGAATACCAGAAAGCTTAGTAATACTCAGGAGAAAAGAATTGCAAAGAATATAGGAGGGAGACAGGTGATAGGATCCGGCTCTACTCCTTTTCTGAAAGGTGATGTGACTACCTCAGATCTGTTTATTGAGGCAAAGACAAAGGCTAAGGAGAGTAAATCTATCTCTGTAAAAAAGGAGTGGCTGGAAAAGGCTAAGGAGCAATCTTACAGCATGAGAAAAAGAGACTACGCTTTAGCTATATCCTTTGGGGATGGTAAAGATTATTATGTGATAGAGGATAGTTTCATGGAGGAGTTATATAAGAGTAGAGCGGCTCTGGAGGCTGTAATTGACTATATAGGTGGGTTAGAGGATCCTCCTATAGGTACTTATAGAGATGTGGTAAAAGATTGTGTAAGAGATCGTATAAGGGAGGTTTATTGAAATGAGTAGAGAGTGGGATGAGGAGGAAATGTGTGGGAAGTGCTCCTACAATACTTATGATAAAAAAGAGAAATGTTATGTGTGCAGTAACAAGGAAAGTGAGAATTATGGACTTATGACTTATTATGATGAGACTTGTGAGAAGTTTGAGGGGAGGAGACAATAATGGATCAGGAAATGGTATCAATGGTAGATAACAGAAATTTAAGGGCTATTATACACGATATTACAGGAGGAATATTTCTTACAAAAACGGAGTATTTACAAATCTGTAGGATTATTGAGGGAGCCTGTGATAGGAGTATTAGAGAGGAAATGGTAGGGGCTGTATAATTTTCTACAAAGTGAGTAAATAATTTATGTGAACAGGAATTACACAAAAAAAAAGTAATTCCTGTTTTTTTTTATTGTCTAAATTTTGAGGAGTAAACGGTTATTACTGAGTGTAAATAAAATACATCATCCAGAGAGGAGATAAGAGAAATGAAAGCATTTAAAGGATTTAAAAAGGACTTAACGTGTAGAGGATTTCAGTATGAAGAGGGTAAGGAATATCATACTGAGAGAGCTGAGTGTTGTGAAGAGGGATTTCATGCGTGTGAGTACCCGTTGGATTGTTTTGGGTATTATAATCCGGCTGAGAGCGTTTTCCATGAGGTAGAGTTATCTGGTAACATGGATAAGAAAAATGATGATACAAAGGTATGTGCTACAGATATTAAAATTGGAGCAAGAATTTCTATTGCTGGACTTGTAAAAGCCGCTATTGATTTTACCATGAGTAAGGTAAATAAAGAAAAAGAGTCTTACGAAAGTCACGGCTTTGCTTCTGCTACAGGGTATCGTGGAGCTTCTTCTGCTACAGGGTATCGTGGAGCTTCTTCTGCTACAGGGGATTATGGAGCTTCTTCTGCTACAGGGTATCGTGGAGCTTCTTCTGCTACAGGGAATTGTGGAGCTTCTTCTGCTACAGGGTATCGTGGAGCTTCTTCTGTTAGTGATCCTACAGGTGTTGCGGTTGCATGGGGACATGAGGCGAAAGCTAAAGGTTGTTTAGGTGCTCACTTAATCCTTTCAGACTGGAGATACATTGGAGAAAAATGGAGTGATGGAGATTATAAAACTCCTTATAATGTAGAGAGTTGGGAGCTGGCTGGAGCTAAGATGGTACAGGTTGACGGTGAAAAGATTAAAGCAGATACATATTACAGATGTATTGATGGAGAAGTAGTAGAGGCTGAGGAGTAATTAAATGAGCCGGAGAGAAAAAAAATATTTTTCTCTCCGGCTATATTTTTGTCTAAATATACGCCTAAATTTTGTTATTACCTTTAAAGGAGGTATAAGGCGTGGGAGATTGTTATAGTAAAGATGAAAGCTTTATAGAAATAGCTGAGGAGCTATTAGAGCACTTAAAAGAAAGAGTATAAACAGGAGAGACAGGAGTTAATAAAATTCTGTCTCTTTATTTTTGAGGAGGATAACTGAGTGTTTAAAGAGGGTGAAATTATTAAATATATGATGCCTCTGGATGCAGATTACAGTACAGGAGTAATAACAGAGTTGAAGAAAGGGAGAGCTGTAGTAGAGCTTAGATCTTATCCTCATGGGTATGTTGTAGAGGTTCCGTATAAATTTATGAGGCATATAGAAAGGGGTGAGTAAAAAGTGGGAGCCGTGAGGGTAAAGACCATAAATGATAGATTACTTGGAGTGGATTACAGTGATCCAGAGGCTTTAAAGATGATTGTATCAAGTTGGGGACTTGTAGAAAAATTAGCAGAAAAAGGAGATACTGTAGCGTCTGCTATTCTTTGTGATTTACAGAGAGCTATAGGCGTAAATATCTCTGATTTTGAGAGAGATAAGAAAATAGGCTTTGAGAATGAGAAAGCTGGAGTATTGACAGAGGCTCAGTTTATATCGTTGGTATATGTTCTTGGATTAGGATATAGACAGGATGAGGTAGCTTTTATCTTGGGATGTAAAAAGCAGACGGTAAATGTCCATATACAGAGAGCTTTAAAGAGACTGGGAAAGTATCTGGAGAAAGGGGAGGAAAAGAGTGAGCCGCATAAGAAAAAGAGAAGAAGATCCAGCGGACAAGTGGTTAAGAGAGCATGATCCGTATTATACCAGCATGAGCCGGGGAAAGGCTAAAATGATCTCTAATCCTTATCTTACACCAGATCAGGAAGTGAGTAGGCAGAGGAAAGAGATCCCTATCAGTTGTGTAGCTAATGTGGATCTGGATTATTTGAATGTAACTAAGAAGTGAGGCTGATTTATTATGAAGAAAGCACACTATTATTATGAAAGCTGATTGAAACACTATGAAGTAAAAAAGGAAGATTTAGGAGGTTATAAGGAAATGAGCATGAAAGATAAGGAAAGAGTTATGCAATATTGTGCTCCTGAGGAGCTGATCCCTTATGAAAATAATCCCAGAGATAACAGGCTTGCTGTAGATGAGGTTGTTATGAGTATGGAAGAGTACGGCTTCACTAATCCTATTTTAGTAAATGAGGATATGGTAATCCTTGCCGGACATACCAGAAGAGAGGCGGCAATCTTAGCTGGATGGGAAAGAGTCCCATATATCGTGTTAGAGGGACTTACAGAAGCTCAACAGAAAGCTTATAGACTGGCAGATAATAAACTTGCAGAGCTTGCTATATGGGATGAGGATTTACTGAAAGAAGAGCTGGAGGATCTCTTAGATCTTGATTATGATTTATCTCTTACAGGTTTCTCAGACGTAGATCTTACAGGACTTTTAAAAGAAGAGGATGAGGAGTTGGAGGATCCGGGGGAAGAGGAAATAAAAGAGGAAAAAACTACTCTTCCTATGCTGAGGTTTGGAAGTAATAGCGTAAGGATTACTCAGGAAGAGTTAATCATGTTGAGTAACAGATATAATGAATATGTAGAGGCTGAGCCAGGAGAGGGATTTGTAACATGGCTTTTAAAGAGAGGTATCTAAGATGATCGAGGGAAGAAGTAAATTAACTTTTGGAACTGGTGATATTATGATTACTCCAGTTGCTCACAGAGAAGATGTAGAGGATGAAAAGCCGGATTATGGTATGTTATGTCTTGAAACTTGTGAACGCCGGGAGATAGGAACATTTGAGGGAGGAAATCCTGATTATAGTATCTTAGGTTCAGATGTTCTCATGGTATTTAACAAGGTAGAGAGCGTGGATGTTATGATTGAGCGGTTACAGACACTAAAAAAGATGATGCTGGGGAGCAGAGAAGATCTCTTAGAGCTGTCTGAGGTAGAAGTCCCAGAAGCTTTCAAAGTAGAAGAGTGGAAGTAAATTAGATAGGAATGAGGTACAGATCCGGGGAAAGGAAAGTACCTCATTTTATATTTCATAGGTATATGCAATCAGGGGAAATGAGTAAGAAGAAATCCGGGGAAAAAGAGCATTTCCGGGGAAAGAGAAAATACCCATAAATACAGTAGTAATAGTAAAAATACTATATAGAGATAAAGAGATAGTAATGAGTAACATAGTAAGAGCTATCCATGATGTAGTAAATGTAATAGGTAATTTTTGTAGTTTTACGAACATTTAAAGCAAATTACAAAGAAACATAAGAGAATGAAAGAAAAACTCAACTATATAAACCAAAAGGAGAGAGTTGAGGAGGATAGGAGGAGTAAAACAAATGGCAGAGGAAAAGGGGCAAACTCCTGTTAAAGAGCCTGAGGTAGTCTCTATAAAGGGAAAAAAGGAGACAGAAGCCCAGAAACAAGCTTTTGATCTCTATTATGGGATGGGAGAAAAGAGATCCTTAGAAGCTGTAGCTAATGCTTGTGGTAAAAGTACCCGTACTATAGGGGAATGGAGCCGTAAGTTTCAGTGGAAAGACCGTATTTTACAGAAAGAAATTGAGGAAACAGCAGAAAAAGGCTCTACAGCTAATGCGGTGCTGGATGTTAAGGCAGAGTATAGAAAGGTAATCAGAGCCCTTGTAGCGGCGTTTGTAAAGGATTTTAAAGCCGGAAAGGTTAAGATTAAGAACATTCAGGACTTTGAGAGAGTGGTTAAGCTGGATTTATTACTGTTAGGAGATCCTACAGACCGCATAGCTCAGGAGAATAAGGAGCAAATAGAGCTTACTGAGGAGGATAGAAAGGCTATTTTTGCTGTAGCGGACAGTATCAAAGAAGAAATGAAAGCTCTGAGGAGCTAATTTCTTGTGTACTTTTACTTTTGGCGTAGAAAAATCCATAGGGTTTTATAAGAGCTGTTTGTAAAAAGTGCCTAAAAAATAAAATGCCTGTCTAAGAATGACAGAAAGCTGAGTTATTACCCTATAGAAACGCCGGAGAGAGCGTATATAGGAGGTTGTAAGGTATGAATAAGATTATTAAGGGCTTTAAGTACATTGGATCCGGGATAGCGGATCTGGTAGCCGGGATTGTTAAGGCAGTATTAAAGGTTATAGCGGATGCTGGGTTAAAGATTAGAAAATGGAGACTCAGAAGAGCTACAGCCTATGTGAATAAATACGGGTATGAGATAGACCTTAATAGTAGAGTAAAGATGGGCGGTAGATCTTATTATGTTATGTCTTATGATTTCTTTGAGGACGTAGAGAAGCGTAGAGAGGTACGTCTTAATCTCATTGGTGTTTCTCAGTATAAAGAGATATTAAGGAGGACAAGAACAAATGACAATTAACGAGTATCAGAAAGCGGCAATGAGAACAGTAAACCCCGGAATATGCGATCAGCTCCCTAATGTGGCTTTAGGGCTTTGTGGGGAGTCTGGTGAGATTGCGGATATGGTAAAGAAAGCTGAGTATCAGGGGCATGAGCTGGATAAAGAGCATATTGCTAAGGAGCTGGGAGATGTAGCATGGTATTTAGCTTTGGGAGCTACAACTATAGGATATGATTTAGAAACTATTCTACAGATGAATGTAGACAAGCTCAAGGCAAGATACCCGGAGGGATTTGATCCTGAGAAGTCTAACAACAGAAAGCCGGGAGATATTTAAGGAGGTAACTATGGGATTAGCTGATTGTTTTAATGCAGAGGATAGAGTACAGGTAAAGTTTTCTACTTTCTATGAGCTGGTAAAGGGATGTACTCAGAGAGATTTACTTATGAATGGTATTAACTGTAATGTTCCTCACAGATACCTCAGAGAGGTTATGACAGGGAAGAGTGAGGAGCCAGAGTTGCCGGATAAATTGCCTTGTGGAATACCTGAGAATGGAGGTAAAAAGTAATGAGTAAAGATATGGTAAAGAACCCAGAGCATTATTGTTTTAGTAAATATGAGCCTAAAGATGTAATCCGGGAGTGGGGGCTTAATTTTAATCTGGGCTCAGCGGTTAAGTACATAGCAAGAGCTGGGAGAAAGGACGATATTGTACAGGATCTCAAGAAAGCAAGAGAGTTCCTTAGCTTTGAGATTGAAGCTCTGGAGGCTGAGAGGGAGAAGTCTACAAGTAAAGTAGAGACTCCAGATCCTCTTAATTGTAGATGTATGTTTACTAAGCTTGAGTGTAGAGTTGATTTAGAAGCAATAGATCCTAAGGGAGTAAGTCTTAGAGTAGTATTTCCTAATGATATGCCGCCAGAAATGGCACAGAGGATTTTTCATAAAGAAATTGATAAACTGTTTGGAGGTAAATTAAAGTGCAGATATTAAAAGCTGGGTATGAGATTATGGATCCCTTAAATGGTGAGGAGATCTTAAAGAAGATTGAAAGAGTAGCAAGAGTTTGTTACAAGTCAGAGGATAAGATTAAAGAGGGATCCGCTGAGAAGATGGTAAGGGCTCTTGTAAAGAGGGGGCATGAGGCAATGTTAGAGCACTTTTCTTTCTCTGTTAAGTTTACAGTAGATAGAGGTGTATCACATGAGATTGTAAGACACAGAGTAGCCTCATTTGCTCAGGAGAGTACAAGATACTGTAATTACGGGCATGATGGAGAGATTGCTGTAATTGAGCCGTTTTATCTCAAGGATTGTCAGGAGAAAGAGCCGTGGAAGTATCATAACTGGTATGAGGCTTGTGAGAAAGCTGAGGAGAATTACATTAAGCTGATTGAGTATGGAGCTACTCCTCAGGAGGCAAGAGCTGTACTACCTAACAGTTTAAAGACTGAGATTGTAATGACAGCGAACCTCAGAGAGTGGAGACATTTCTTTAAGCTCAGAGCTGTAGGAGTAACAGGAGCTCCTCATCCTCAGATCAGAGAGGTAGCTGTACCATTGCTGGAAGAGTGTAAGAGGCTTATCCCTGTGGTATTTGATGATTTGGAAGTAAAATAATGATGTGAGGAGGGCGGCGGCTCTCCTCTTTGTGTATGGAGGTAATAAAGTGGGAACTGTGTTTTTGTGTATTGGATGCTTTGTAGTAGGAGCTATGGTAGGGATCGGTAGTATGTGTTTAATGATTGTAGGGGGTGCAGATAGTGAGCGTGGGAGAGATTGTAACAATGAAGATAGACAGGACAAAGAGGGTTAAGGTGCTGGCTATATCAGACTATGACATAGTTACTGTACAGGATATAGAGACTGGTGTAAGGTTAAAGATTGATATTAACGATTTAGAGCCTTTAGGAGGAGCTTATGAGGAGTAATGAGGAATACAAAGAAATAGGTGGCAGATGTAAGGGGGCTCTATGGGTTAAACGTCATAGAGTGATACATAAGCCGGGGAGAGGTTACAGGTGTAAATACTGTGATCGGATATTATCAGATTTGAGATATGAAGCGGAAAGGAAGAAGAGATGATGATAAAGTGGAACCTTGTAGAAATACTGAGAGATATTAAAGTGGTGCTCTGGATTGTAGGAGCTTTATGGAGTTGGTACATGGTGAATAGCAATAACAACTATTTTAAGATTAAATCAGGGGATGAGAAAAACCTGATTTCTTGTAATATCATTATGTGGTTTATTCTTATGATAATTTGTGTTGTAAAATGTGCTCAGATTTTTGTGTAACGGTGTGAGAGGGGCAGAAGCTCCTCTCTTTATTTTTGAAGAAAGGAGGAAAAGAGAGTGAATGTATTAGATAGTGTATGGATGCCTCAAGAAAAGAAAGACTTGATTATTAAAGAGATTATCCTTACAGCGGATTTTGAGACAGCTTACTATACAGTGTGTAAATACATTACTTGTAGATCCCTCCAGCCTTTACACGCAAGTATTATAGGGAATGTATCTAATAATAGAGCGTCAATGGATCTTGCCCCCCGTGGCTTTGGTAAGAGTACGGTAGGAGATGTAGATTTCTGCATTACGAAGATTATAAGAGAGCCTAATGTGAGGATTATGATAGGTTCTAAAACCCAGACTCAGGCTGAGGCATTCCTGAAAGAAGTTCGTACACATTTTGAGCAAAATGTAAACCTTATTAGGATTTTTGGGGATTGGAAGAAAAGTCGGGATAATGTATGGAATGATAAGGAATTTACCGTAAACCGCCGTACCATAATTAAAAAAGAGGCTACTCTAACAGCGTTAGGAGCCTCAGGAGCCGTTGTATCTAAGCACTTTGATGTAATTATAGGTGATGACTTAGTAGGCTTTGAAAATGCCCGTACAGAGGCTCAGAGAAAAAAATTAAAAGAGTGGTTTTACTCTTCCTTATTCCCTACTCTGGAGCCGGATGGGGAAATACACATACTGGGAACCAGATACAGCCCTATGGATCTGTATGAGGACTTGATAAGGAGTAAAAACTACAAAATAAATATCCAGCAAGCTATCACAGTTAAGGATAATGCAGAGTATTCTCTTTGGGAGGCTAAGTTTAGTCTGGAAAAGCTGAGGGAGATCCGGGAAGAGTCCGGGCTAATTATATTTAATATGCAGTATCAGAATAATACAGAGCTGGCAAAGGGTAAGATTTTCAAATACAAATACTTCAAGAATTTTGAGGAGTATGAGGTGGACTATGATCTGAGTAGAGTAAGGGTAAAAGTATTGGATGCAAATAATGTACCGTACTGGATTCCTGTCAGAATCTACATGGGAGCCGACTTAGCTATATCTGAGGATGAGACAAGTAATAATGACTACTTTGTATTAACTACTATAGGCGTGGATAAAGATAAGAACGTGTATGTTCTGGATTATTTAAAAGAGAGGCTTACTTTCAATGCTCAGCTCAATGCTATTCTGGACTATGGTAGAAATAAGTTTCCTATGGTAGAGAGAATAGGCGTGGAGACAGTGCAGTATCAGAAATCCCTTGCTCAGGAATTGAGGAGATTAAGTCTTTTACCTATAGTCAATATTCAGACAAGTAAAGACAAGGTAACAAGAGCAATGAGAAGATCTGCATTATTTGAGAATGGGAAAGTATTCTTTAGAATTGGTATGGATGATCTGGAAGAGTGCTTACTGTTATTCCCGGATGTAGACCATGACGATTTATTTGACGGATTAGATTTTGCTCTAACAGTGGCAGATCAAGGAAATACAGCAAGAGTATTAAGCAGAGATAACTTTAAGATTTAATGAGCCGGGAGGCTCTTTTTTATTGCGTGAAAGAGGAGGATGATAAAAGTGATAGAAAGACCGATTGATAAACAGATTAACATTGAGAAGCCGGATAATCGGTTTAATGCTAAGTTACTTGATGAGCTGGTATCTTACCACTTAAAGAAAGTGGTACCTAAGTACAGAAAATATCAGAATTTATATACAGGAAAGGTTAAGATTTTTAAGAAATCCCCACTTACTGTAGGAAAAAATAAACCATGTAATAAGATTGCAAATGATTTTTGCGGTCAGATTATTGATACTACAGTAGGCTATTTCTTAGGAAATCCTGTAACAGTTAGTTATACAGAGAAGCCGGATAAGTCTGTAGGGAGACAAACGGCTGAGGCTGATGTAGGAGTGGATCTGGATGAGATTATAAAGACGAATACAGAGGTACAAGATGAGCTTGACGGGATTTTACAGGATAACTATAAAGATGATCTTTTCATGGAGTGGGGAAAAGAGGCAATGATTAAGAGCCTTTCTCATTTGATGGTATATCAGGATGAGGATAGTAATACAAAAATCATTAAACTCAAGCCGGAGGATGTGATTATTATATATGAGAACAACTCTACAAAACAGCCTCTCTATAAGATTAGGCTGTATGTGATTGATACAGAGGACACGGATAAGACTACTATGTATGCTGAGGTATGGAGTGCTACAAAGATGGAGCTCTTTAAGAGGATAGATGATAGTATTGTACCCGGATCCGCTGGATTTGCATTTGAGAGGGAGGAGACTCACATTTTCGGAAAGATCCCTATTATTACTCTGTATAACAATGAGGAGGAAATGAGTGATCTGGAGAAGATTGAAAGCCTTATCAATGATTATGACAGGGTAATGAGTGATATTTCAGATGAGTTTGAGGCGTTTAGAAATGCTTACCTTGTGATTAAGGACATGGTAATGAATGGGGACAGCCTCCAGAAGCTCAAAGAGGAGGGCATTGTAGAGGTAACGGATGCCGGAGACATGAAGTTTATCACAAAAGAAATCCAGACAGAGGCTATTAACAGCCACTTAGAGAGACTGGAGAAGAATATACACAAGTTTGCTCAGGTTCCTGATCTATCAGATGAGAATTTTGCTGGAAACCTCTCAGGGGTAGCTATTCGTTTTAAACTCTTTGGGTTAGAGACTAAATGTATCACTAAGGAAAGAAAGATGGATAAAGCTATCAGACAGCTTGTAGAGGTGTTGGCGGTACCTATTAGGGTAATTACCGGGAAAGAGATCAGCTTGAGAAACTTAAAGCTGGAATTTAAGAGAAATATCCCGGCAAATATCACGGAGATTGTAGATACCGTGTGTAAACTGGACGGAAAAGTGGACAATGAGACTCTGTTAGCTCTGTTACCGTTTGTAGATAACCCAAAAGAGGTACTGGAAAAAGTAAAAGCTCAGAAAAAAGAAAATCAAAAGCTGTTTGATCCTTATTCTCAGGAAAATATTGAGGAGGACGGAAATAATCCGTTTCCAAACACTAACAACCCTCAATTTATGAGTAATAATGGAGGTACAAAGGAGGTATAAGCCGTGGCTGGGTACTATATAAATGCAGAAGTGAGGAAAATGTATGGTATTCCCCTCTCCCAACTCACTCCAGAGCAAAGACGGATCCTGAAAGCGGATGGGGAGAGGAGAAAGAAGCTCATAGAGGAACGTCAAAAGGATTTTATGAGGAATAATAAGAGAGCTTTTGAGGATGCTGAGAAGCTCAATAAGGTATTAGCGGCTATTTATGCTCAATGTCAAAAGGATATATTAGCGGATGTATCAGAGACTATAGCTAAGGTTAAGAAAGCTGGAGGAGATTGGAGCTATGCGAACCAGTCAGCTCTTACCCGGAGCCGGGGACTTTTTGAGCAAATAAACAAAGAGTTGGTAAAACTGGGAAAAGCTGAGAATACTCAGTTTAGAAAGGATCTGGCTAATATCTATACAGATCAGTTTCTTAGGACAGTTTATACTTTAGGGCAGACTCAGACTGTAGACAGTAGTTTTAATATGCTTAATCCCCGTCTTATTCAAGATACCTTAGATTATCCGTGGAGCGGAGCAATGTTCTCAGATCGACTCTGGTTAGATAAGGACAGGCTGGGGAGAAATCTGAGGATAGGACTTACTCAGTCCATGATCTTAGGAGAGGATATGGACAAGATAGCAGATAGAATAGCGGCTAATCTTGACACCTCTAAATATAATGCTATGAGAATAGCCAGAACAGAGACAAAGAGGGTAACTTATGTATCTCAAGCGGCGGCGTTTAAGGATCAGCATATTGAAGAAGTAAGATACATGGCGGCTAATCGTGGAGATAGCCGTACCTGTGATCTCTGTAAGAAAGATCAGGGGAAAAAGTTTAAGCTTGGGGAGGAGCCCTCACTCCCTCGACATCCTAACTGTAGATGTTGGTATAATCCTATAACTCCTGATACCTTTGCTGATAATGAATTAAATGAGCTTACAGGATCCGTGAGGGGTGCTGAGAGCTATGAGAAGTGGAGAGAGAAAGAGGCGGCAAGGATTAAAGCGGCTCAGGAGATGGAAAACCGGGAAAAAACAGCTCAGGAGCTTATCATGGAAAAGGTTGAGGAGGATATGAAGAGAGGGAGAGAGGAAAGAAAGTCTTACACTCTTCAAATTGATGCTCTGGAAGATGAGAGGGAGAAAATTCCTACTCAGTACGCTGAGAAAATTGCAAAAATAGAGGAGGAAAAACTCCCATACCGTGATATAATGAGTAAAAGAGCTGAGGAAATGGATGAGCTTAACCTTGAGATACAGAGCTTAACTAAAAAGCGTCTGGATGCCGGAGATCTTTTAGATGCTAAGAAAATCTCTGAGGAGGAATATGATAAAATTTCTGATGAGGTAAGACAGGAGAGAAAGGCTAAGAGAAGTCTTATAAACCAGAAAGAAGATGAACTCTATGAGGCAGATTTCAAGATAAGAGAGCTGGATCAAAAAATCTTAGCTCTTAGAAAAGAGATCCAGCAAAAACAGTCTGAAATAACAGAGGAGATTAAAAAGCTTAACGAAAAAATACAGGTTAGTATGGACTCAGAGTTAGATTTATACCTTGATATTAGCTATGTGGGAGATAGTATGGAGAGGTATGAAAACATAGAGCTGTTTAGAAGCCTCAGAAAGGGGCATAGAAGCGTTAAAAGCTTTGACATGGACACTTATAAGGATGAGCTTGTACAAATGGCTCAGAGGATGGATGAGGAGGCTCTGTTAGTTCAGAAAAAGCTATCTCATTTAATTCAGGATCATAATTATTCAGAGAAAAATACTGGCTGGTATGCTCCTTATGAGAAGAAAATCCACATGGATATGTCAAGTAATACACATGAGAAAGCTCTGGGAAATGGTTTAATTGGATCATGGCAGACTAAGTTTCACGAAGAGGGGCACCAGATAGATCATTTATTAGGCTGTACGGATAAGTTTGGAGATGGAGCTGTGAGAGCATTTACTCATCCAAGTACAACAGTGGGGAAAAAGCTTAGTGAGGTACTTGAAAAGGATTTAAGCTCTTTCTTAAATAAAGCTATTCAGTATTCAAATGAAAAAGAGGGATGCTCTTATAAGCCGTTTTCAAGTTTTGGGAGAATATCAAAAGATACAAAGTTTGCTTATGCCCGGTATGTGAACTATTTAACCTCTAATCTAACGGATAAAAAAGTAAAATGTCAGTTAGGTATATTGTCTGATGCTATGGGACTTTTTACACAGGATAGGATCTCAGCTCACGGTAACGGACTCTGGGGACATAGTTCCTCTTATAACAAGGATAGAGGAAAAGCTGGAGCAAATTCTGAAACATGGGCTACTTTTTGTGCTATGAGGGTGTGTGGAAGTAAAGAAGAAATTGAGATGGTAAAATCTATCTTGCCGGAAACATGGGACTATCTTAATAAGATTTATTCTGATGTAGCTAAGTATCTGGAAACAAATGATTTTTCGTATTAAGGAGGATTTTGAGAAATGGCAAAGATTGAATATACAAAAACAGATATTGAGATCTTTAAACTCAATTCAATAGGGAGGGCATATTTGGAGTATAATGATAAAGTGGGTGGTGAGCCCTTTGGGTATTGTACTGGGATGCCGGATTTTGAGGTTGAGGAGAAGTATGGAGGCATTGAGGGGCTGTATGAGGAATGTATTAAACAAGGTAAAACGTGGGAAGAGTTATTGAACACTACAGGAAAGTGGGACGAACTTCCAGAAATGGAGTAAGAGATAAGGCTATCAGTTGTAATAAGGCTGATAGCCTTATTTTTTTTTTCTTCTTTTACTGATTTAGTGGCTTACTTTGTATGAAGTATATGCACATAAGTATAGAGGGTTAAATGTAGAAAACCTACGGGGGTTTTACATATTAAAACTTATTATAAGGAGGATTTTAACAATGGAAGAAACAACAAAAACCGCAACTAATGTAGAGAGCTCTACAGATACTACCGCCGCTGGCACTGAGAAGAAAGAACCAGAAAAGACAGGCTCCGGGGCTGTCAAAACTGAGGAACAGATCAGAGCAGAGGTTGAGGCAGAGCTTAAAGCTAACTATGAGAAAATTGCAGATCAAAGAGTCACAGCCGCACAGAAAAAATGGAAACAGGATCAGGAAAAGAAAGCCGCTCTTGAAAAAATGTCTGAGGATGAAAAACGTAGGGCAGAAGAGGAAGAAAGAGCCGCTGAGAACGCAAAGAAAGAGCATGAGCTTGTGATCAAAGGTTTGCGTCTTGATGTAGTAGATGCTGTAGCAGAGCTGGGGCTTGATAGTGGCTTTAGAAATTTAGTAGCCGTTGAGGATCTGGCTATGATTTCTGATGAGGCAGAACGTAAGGAAAAACTCACAGAAAGAATTAAAGGAATGAAAGAGCTTTTTGACGCTGAGGTAAAGAAACAGGTTGCAAAGGAAAAAGCTGAGTTTCTGAAAGGGCATACTCCTCCGGCTTCAAAAGAAAAGTCAGGAGAGAAATCTTATAACGATTTCAAAAACGCCGGGAATGTTAAAGGCATGATCGGAGAAAAGCTGAACGGATTGTTTAGCGGAGAATAATAATTGATATTTTAAGGAGGATTTTTAAAAATGGCAGATCAGATGATTAAAAGAAATGATTTTCTTGAAAATGAGGTGGTTGATCTGAAAGAAGAAATTGCACTTACCTCTCCAACAGATACGCCACTTACTACTCTGTTAATGGGTAAGGGAAAAGTGGTAAAAGCCACAGATATTACAGTAACATGGAGGGAGAGACAGCTCAATGATGCAAGAGGTACTCTAAAAGTAGAGGGTGCTGAGGCTGGTGAGGCTATTAAGTCCAGCAGATCTACTCTTTCTAATCTGTGCCAGATTATTGAAAAAGTAACTAAGGTATCTGGTACAGCTCAGGCTCTTGATCCTAAGGGAATTGGTAAGAGTTTTGAGGCTGAAATTGCAGATAGACTTCTGGAAACAAAGAGAGATCTTGAGTGGTATTTCTTGAACGGTACAAAGGCTTCTGAGTCTGGAATGACTCCTCGACAGATGAACGGACTTGTAAACCTTGTAAACGCTAATAACGTAGTGGATGCTACTGAGGGGCTTACAGAAGAGCTCATGTTAAATGCTATGCAGAAGATGTGGGATCATGGCTCTCAGGGTGAATATTACACGTTTGTAAATGCTGGTACTAAGAGACTTATCAATAAGCTCATTACTACAGGTGCTAACATCCGTGTAAACACATCTAATGGACTTAATCAGGTAATGGGTATTACAGTTCAGAAGATCGAAAGTGATTTTGGTACTCTTAACATGGTACTTGATCGTCACATGGATGCAAACACAATGTTAATTGTGGACTTAGATCAGGTTGAGATTGCTGAGCTTAGAGGTACATTCTTTGAAATGCTCCCTAAGGCTGGTGACTATTTCAAGGGACATATCTTGAATGAGAGCACAATTAAGCTGTTAAATAGCTACGCTGGTGCTAAGCTTACAAATATCACAAAATAAGAGCCTTTTTAAGGGCTTAAAACTATAAGGAGGTAAAGTCATGGCTGGAACAACTAAAGCGGCTGAGAAAGCCGTACAGGAGCCTGTAGAGGCTAATGTAGAAGTAAAAGAAGAGGCTAAAAAGGAGAAAGTATATAAGCTGAGATCCTCTAACAAGTATCTCACAGTATCTTCTCTGGGAGTACAGTTTATGGCTGGTAAGTATGAAACTACGGATCCAGCTATCACAAAAGCTCTCTTAACACTTGACGGCGTAGAGCTGTTAGAGGACTAAGGAGGTAATCCTATGGACAGCTTAGAAAGAGTCAGGATTATACTGGGGATCTCTAAGGATAACACTGAAAAGCTTAGTCTGATAGGTGTTTATATGGAGAAAGCCAGAGAAGATATTGAGGCTGTTTGTAGGGATGATTTTTTAGATCCTGATACGGGAGCTGATATATTCCCTAAACAGCTCAACAGTGCCTTAGAGGATCTGGTTATTGCCAGATACCGTAAAAGGGAGGCTGAGGGGTATAAATCTCAAACCTTAGGAGATGAGAATACCAATTTTGATGATTATTTCCCGGACAGTATTAAACAGCGGCTCTATCCGTTTACCCGGCTTATTCCTCGGAGGTGAGAAGATGTTTTTTTATGATAAAAAAGTAATTGTAAAAAGATACTCCTCACACTTCGGGGAATATAACAGACCTGAGTATAAGTTACAGGATGTGGGTTGTTATAAGTGTACTTATACAGAGCATGAAAACAGAACAAGTCAGCTACAGCCTCAGAAATCGAATTATAGAGACTCAACTCTCTATACTGAGCGTGATGCTGATATTAAACTGGGAGATGTGCTTTATATTTATGATACAGATGAGTATGATGCTATAATCCTGAGCTCAGAGTACATTATGATAGCAGACAAACCATACAAGAAAAGGACTCACTTAGAAGTACCTCTGAAAGTAGTTGAGGAGGTGTAGCCTATGTTTGAGATACCCGGATGGGATGAGTTTGTTGCTCGGTGTGAGGGTGTGGTAGATAAGTGGGAGGATAAGAAAAAACTCCTCTTACAGAAGATGGCTAATATTTGTCTTGAGGAAATAACCCCTCTGATCCCGGTTGATACCTCTAACCTTGTAAGTAAATTTCAGGTTGGAGTAATAACGCCGGATTATGCAGAGGTAGGAACTAATGTAGAGTATGCACTCTATGTCAATGATGGTCATGTACAACATAGGAGATTTTTACCTATTTCCTACTTATCCGCTGGAGGTAGAAAAAAATATGTACATACCTCAGGAAAAAAGGGGAAAAAGTCCGGGGGAATAATGTTAAAAGAGCGTTATATCCCCGGTGTGTTTTTTCTGGAGAATGGTATGCAAGCGGCTACTCCCAGAATGAAAAAATTGGGGGAGAGCTTTATGGTTCAAATTGGCAGAGAGATAGAGGGAGGCTAATATGCGGTTATTAGACAGCGTGTGCAAGCTGTTAGCCGATAAATACAAGAGGGTTCCTGTATATATCGGAGAAGTGCCGGAGGGTTTCTCCCGTCCGTCTTTCTTAGTAACGCTTGCTACAGAGGGGACTAAATTACTCAATAAGAAAGTGTATGAAGATACCCCGTTATTTCAGATAACTTATTTTAGCCGCAGAAATGCGGTAGGACAAGCTACAGCTATTGATCTGTACCGCAAGAAAGAAGAGCTCAAAGCTCTTTTTTTATTGCCCGGAGCTATTCCTGTGGTGCCGGGAGAGGTACAGGAGAAAAAGCGGTACGCAAAAGTAAACTCATTTACCTCAGAAGTTAGACTCTCTGAGGACTGTGTTTACAGCAAGGTATCACTAAGTTTTACAAATGATACCAAACAAGAGAAACAGTATGAACTTATACAGGACATTGATCTTGTTATGAGTTCAACAAGAAATTATTAAGGAGGTAAGTAATAACATGGGATTGCCAGACATTGTTATTGAATTTGCGAAAAAAGCAGTCACAGCTATTCAGGCTGGTGAGGGCGGCGTAGTTGGTATCATTGTGAAAGATACCCCTAAAGGAGCCTATGTATTAAGAGCTGGGGATAAACTTCCTGAGCTTACAGAGGATAACAAAGCTTATGTAGAGAGAGCCTTTTTAGGTGCTCCCAAAAAAGTACACTTGTATGTACTTCCTACAGAAGCTCCTGATTACTCGGCGGCGTTTAAATATTTTGCTACAAAGAGAGTTAATTATCTTTGTGGAGATCCGGCTATTACAAAAGAGCTTACTACAGCTCTTATTACATGGGTAAAAACCAAAAGAAAGGCTGGAAAAATTCACCCTGTAGCGGTACTGGCTGGGGATGATGCTAAGGCAGATGATCCGGGTGTAGTAAACTTTGGATTAGTTGGAGGAGAAAACCTCAATGTAGGAGAAAAAACATTTACAGCTCCTCAGTATTGCTCCAGAATTGCCGGGCTGTTAGCCGGACTTAGCTACAATGTGTCAGCTACTTATAAACCTCTTTCTGAGGTTACAGCTATCCCGGAGGTAGATGATGAGTCAACGGTAGATGATGCGATTGATGCCGGAAAGCTGGTATTGTATGACAATGGTACAGGTATTGTAATTGGTAGAGGGGTAAACTCTCTTACTACTGTTACTCAGGAACAGACAGAGGATCTTAAAAAGATCAAGATTGTAGCTATTCAGGATCAGATTACTACAGACATTATGGACACAATCAATAAGTCCTATATTGGTAATTATCCTAACAGCTATGATAACAAATGTCTGTTAATCACAGCCATTAAGGGATATTTGAAACAGCTTGAGGATAAAGGCTGGATCGAAAAAGGTAAATCCATTATGGAAATTAACGTAGAGAAACAGAAAGCTTATCTGGAGTCCGTGGGTGTAGATACTACAGATATGGACGAACAGGCTATCAAAGAGGCTAATACTGGCTCTAAGGTATTCCTTAAAGGTTCTGTATCTATCCTTGATGCTATTGAGGATGTTGATATTGTGATTAACAAAGAGTAAGAGGGGAGGTAACTACAGATGGTAGAAACAAAAAGGATTTGTAACGGTACTTTTGGAGAGATCTGGCTGGACGGCTCTCTTGTAGGAGAGTGTTACAAAGCTCAGGGTAAAGTAGAGTTTAACAAAGAGGAAATTAAACAGTGCGGCTCATGGTACACCGATACAAAAGTGGTAGGCTGTACTGGTAAGGGATCTCTTACTCTATATAAGGTTAATTCCAGAATGGGTATGAAGATCCAGAAAATGATTGATAACAAACAGGATGTAAGATTTACAATTATCAGTAAATTAGCTGATCCTGATGCTTTTGGTGCTGAGCGTGTCAGCATTACAGGAGTATCTTTTGATGATCTTACACTGTTTGACTGGGAGGCTCAGAAGCCGGGGGAAACGGAGTGTCCGTTTACATTTACCGGATATGAGTATCTGGATCAGATTAAACCTCAGTAATTGAGGTTTAAACATTGTTAAGAGAGGCAGTAAATGCCTCTCTAATTTTTTGAATTATCGGAGGGAAAAATAATGGCTACAAATACAAAGAAAGTTGAAGAAAGCGTAGAAATTACAGAAAAGAAAGCGGTTAATGTATTGGATCTCTTGTTAGGATCCGATTGTGGTAAAATCCAGACACCTTTTAAAGATGTGGAGATTTCCCGTTTATCTGAGGCGTTTGGAGCTCCTTTTATCGTAAGATGTATGGCTTTGACTCCTAATGAGTACGAAGATGTACAGGATGCCGCTATCAATATTCAGGGCAAGGACGTTGATCTTGATATGAACCTGTTACAGAACCTTACAGTAATTGAGTCTGTGAGATTTGTGGCGGTAGATGAGGCTGGGAACAAGTCTACAGGAGGACTCCTGTTAAAGAGTGCCGACTTAATGAGTAAGTTTAAAGCTCCCACACCTAAAGAGCTTTGTAGAGCTCTGTTTCTGTCTGGAGAGGTGGCTAATATGTACAATGTTATCTCAGCTCTCAGCGGTTTCTCAGATCAGGCAGTTAAAGAAGTAAAAAACTAATAGATACAGACGGGCTTACTAACATGATGTACTGGTATTGGGTACGGAAAGGAATAAGACCGTCTGTATTTTATTCCATGCCTAAGGGAGAATTAACTGTAATTCAAGCTTTCTATGAAAGGGAGTTAGATGAGTATAAAAGCTTAAATAACCAGCTTGATAGGAGGTGAGAGGATTATGGTAGAGTTTGGGGCTAAGCTCTCTTTGAAAGACAATATGTTTGCTGTCATTCAAAAGAACGTACAGAAACAAAAAGAATTTCAAAAAGAGGTTGATGCCACAAGGGAGGCTTTGCAGAGGGCTACAAATGCTAAGTATAACATGAATGTAGAAACCTCAGCGGCTCAGAAAGAGGCTCAAAAATTAGCTGATAAGTTGGAGGAGGTAGGAAAAACAGCCACAGCTACAGTTGATTTAGATACAAATGAAGCCCAGAAAGAGGCTGAAAAGGTACAGGAGAAACTTGAAGAGCTGAAAAGTCCAGTACAGCTACAGATAGAGGCTAACGATCAAGAGGTTAGACGGCGTGTAGCGGCTGTGAAAAATAATCTCGATAGCCTCAAGAATAAAGCTGTATCTCCAGTTGTACGGCTTAAAGATCAGGCAAGTAAGAGGATTGAAGCTATTAAAAACTCTCTAAAAGAGGTAGGTAAAACAGTAGCTTCTCCTTTTGTAAGGCTTAAAGATAAAGCAACTCTCCGGCTAAATAAGATCCGTTATACTCTGGAGAGTTTAAAGAATAGGATCATATCTCCTATTATTGTATTAAAAGACCGGGTTACTGTGGGGCTTCACAAAGTGAAGTCCTATTTTAGTGCAATAAAGGAAACCTTTGTAGATCCGTTGGTGCTGAGTATAAAAGACAAAGCTACAGCGGTAGTTAAAAAGGTAAAGTCAGCGGCTATCTCTTTAAAGAGGATAGTAGTAAACCCTATTATCAAGGTAAAGGATGCCGCTACAAATGTGATTAACCGGGTGAGGGGACTGATTAAAACTGTAGGAAAAGCAGTTGGAACACCTCTCATTAAGGCTAAAGATACGGCTACAAAAATTATATCTGGAGTAGTCGGTAAGATTAAGGCTTTAGGTAAGAGAGTAGCTTCTCCTATCATTAAAGCAAAAGATACAGCAAGTAAGATTATTGGATCCGTTAAGGGAAAACTCTCAGCTATTGGTAGTAAAATAGCCGCCCCTCTTATCAAGGCTAAAGATGCGGCAAGTTCTGTTATCAAAAAGCTTATGGGGATGCTGGGAACCCTTGCAAAAGGTGTAACAATCGGTATTGCTGTAGCCGGAGCTGGTGCGGCTCTTGCCGGGAAAGCTATGGGACAGGGTGCAATGTTGGAACAGCAACATATTTCTATTGAGCACTTTGTTGGGGTGAATAACCGGGATCAGTCAGCAGACCAGATCAAACAGATGAGTCAACAGTATATGGAGGCTCTTAGAAATAATGCCAACGCTACCCCGTTTACTACAAATGAGGTTATAGCGGCTGGTACAAGGGCTGTAAATGTAGCCTCAGGTAATACTCAGCAAGCTATGAGCTTGTTAAAGGTTGCTGAGGATATGGCGGCTCTTAATCCTGAAAAATCCCTTTCTGATGCTATGGAGGCTATAGCAGATATGAAAGTGGGAGAGACAGAACGAATGAAAGAGTTTGGTTTTAAGATTTCTCAGGAAGATATTAAAAACGCCGGAGGCGTGGATAATGTTATTGAAAATCAGTTGAAACCTTACTTTGAGGGAGGGGCTCAAAAGCTTGCTACAAGTGCGGCTGGTTTAGCCTCAACTATTCAGGGTAAAGTGAGCTCTATTGTATCTGATACAGGATTGAAAATGGTGGAAAAGGTAAAACCTTTACTCCAGACAGCTATTGATTTTATTGATAAATCAGCTCCAGCTATTCAGGCTTTTACAGATAAGTTTGCTAATGGCTTTGGAAAGGCTGTAGATGTGGTAAATGATCTTATTACAGGATCCGGGAAAATGTCTGGCTCCTTTGGTAAGATAGGAGGCTTAGTTTCCTCTGTAGGCGGTGTGTTAAAAAGTGCTTTTGGTACTATCAAAAATACAGCCGTATCTATGTTTACCTCAATTCAAAATCACTCAGGGCTTTTCAGTAAAGTAATGGGTGTAATTAGTGATGTAGGATCCTCAAAACTTGGGTTTTTAGGAAATGCTTTTGATGCGGCGTGGACTGTAATCTCAAGTGCATTTGAGGGGATCTTATCGGTAGCTGAGAGTGTGTACAATGCTTTTGAGCCTATTATCTCAGGAATTGCAGATGCAGTATCTAACGCTTTTGACTGGGCTGGTGAGAATATAGGAGGAGCGGCTACTACAATCAGCGGATTTATCAGTGATTTGAGCTCAAATATTAGCTCTGTTATGGGATTTTTGTCTCCTTACATTGCCTCAGCGTGGGAATGGATTAAAGGGGCATTTGCTCAGGCGGCTCCTGTAATCGGACAGGCGGTTGAGTTAATCGGCTCTGTACTCTCTGTATTATGGGATGCAGTGACAGCGGTATTTGATTTCTTAGCTCCTTACCTCCCGGCAATATGGGACGGTATCTGTGGGGCATTTAAGTTAGCTGGTGAGGTAATCTCTACAGCCATTACTTTTATAGGTACAATCCTTAGCGGTTTACAGTCAGCTTTCACGGCTGTAATGGACTTCTTAGCTCCATATATCCCCTCTATTTGGGAGGGAATAAAAACAGCCTTTACCGTAGCTGGGGACGTACTGGGTGCCGTAGCTTCTGTGATCGGAGGTGCTATACAGGCTATCTGTGATTTCTTCTCTGGAGATTTCTCCGGGCTGTCAGGAATTGTCGAAACTGTATGGGGAGCTATCACTGGTGCTTTTGAGGTTGCGGCTGGAATTATCGGCGGTATTGTCGATTTTATAGGTGGCATAATCTCAGGAATTGTGGACTTTTTCTCTGGTGGACTTGAGGGAGCCAGGGGCGTAGCTGAGGGAGCTTGGAACGGTATTACAGGTATCTTTGAGGGTGCCGGAAACCTCATTTCAGGGGCAGTTGATACGATTTCAGGCATAATCTCAGGTATAGCCGGATTTTTCTCTGGTGGACTCGACTCTCTCGGTGGTATAGCTGAGGGAGCTTGGTCAGCCGTGACTACCGCCTTTGATACAGCCGGATCCCTGATTTCTGGGGCGGTTGATGGAATTGGTGCAGTAATAGGAGGTATAGGAGAAACTTTCTCAGGTGCTCTTGATGCTGTAGCTCCTATTGTAGATGGGGCGTGGACGGCTATTACAGGTGCTTTTGATACAGGTAAAGAGTTACTTTCAGGTGCTCTTGAGGGGGTTGGATCTGTACTGGATGGTATTGGATCAACTATCACAGGGGCTCTTGAGGGCATTGGTTCCTTTATTGGTGACACATGGGATAGTATTTGTGGATTTTTCTCAGGAGGATCTGAGGAAGTGGGACAGTCAGCTCCTACAGCTCAGACTAATGTAGAGGCTTACAATACCGCTTTTGCTCAAATGGGTGCAATGGCTCCTCAGGTAGAGGCGGCATGGAATAGCATATCTACAGCCTACAACACAGGTGTTGAGAGTATAGGTACTACGAATACAGCAGTAACAACAGCTCTTACTACTTTGAGTGATGCGTTTACAAAATCCTTTACAGCTATTAACACGGCAGTAACAACAGGATGGACGGCTGTAAGTACCACTTTCACAAATATGACAACAGGATTTACCACCTTACAGACAACAGTTTCTACAGGGTGGACAGCTATTACAACAGCCTTTAAAACGGCTCAGACAAATACCTCTCAGGTTATGACTACTATGCAGACAGCACTTACTACTTTAGCTACAGCATTTAATACAAACTTTACTCAGATTTTGAGTATTACCGTATCAGGCTGGAGCTCAGTGTTATCCGCATTTTCTGTAGCTCATAGCGGTATATCCGCTCATTCAAGTGCAATCTCCGGCACGTTATCCTCATTGGCTGGCTCCTTTAGATCCTCTATGGGAAGTATTATAGGATCGGCTAATAGTGCGGCGGCGGCTGTAAATAGTGCGGCGGCAAGTATAGCGGCGGCTGTAAGCCGGGCGGCAAGTGCGGCGGCAAGTATGCCGTCTGGAGGCGGTGTAAGCCGTGCAATGGGTGTAGATCGTGTACCTTATGACAACTATCCTATCATGGCACATGAGGGAGAAAAGCTTCTCACAAAGAGAGAGGCTAACCAGTATGAAGCGGCTACTTCTACAAGAGGTGTACGTTTCATTAGTAGAGCAATGGGTACAGGGGAGATCCGGCGTGATAATACTCCGATTTTAGCACATGAGGGAGAAAAGGTATTAACGAAACAGGAAACCAGACAGAACGGTGAGAAAGAGGGAATTATTGTTAATTTCAACGGACTCACGATTGAGAAAGAGGCTGATGTTGACGTAATCATGGAGATGATGCTCCGTAAATTACTCAAGATTAAGGCTAACATGGCATAAGAGAAAGGAGGGGCTATATGGAATTTTGGTTAAAACAAACTGAGTCTGATAAGTTTAGATTGCCTGTAAATCCTGAGTCCTTTTCATTCTCTGAAAAGGCAGATAACACCTCAGTAAATGTAAATAAATTGGGGGAGGTTAATCTATTAGGTTACAGGAAATTAAAGGAGGGCACAATGTCCTCCTTTTTTCCTAACAAAAATTATAATTTCAGTAACAACTCTGGCAGACATTCTCCTTATTGGTATGTAACTAAGATACTGGGATGGAAAGAAAAAAGAAAGACAGTCCGGGTGATTATTGGAAGTAATATAAATGTCCTCTGTACTATTGAGGCTTTTCAGTATGGGGAACAAGACGGGACTGGGGACGTCTATTTTACTCTCCAGTTAAAGGAGTATAGAGCGGTTTCCGTGAAACAGCTTACAGATGCAGAAAAGAAAAAGCTCACAACTCCTAAAAAGAAGCCTCCTAAGAAACAACAGCCTACAAAAAGACCAGCAAATAAACCGCCCAGTCCCAGAACATACACGGTCAAGCGTGGGGATTGTCTCTGGAATATTGCAAAAAAATTTTATGGTAATGGAGCTCAGTACACTAAAATTTATAACGCAAATAGGGGAAAGATAAAAAATCCTAACCTTATCTATCCGGGACAGGTTCTTACAATACCGTAAAGGAGGTAATGCTATGAGAGTAATCTGGGGAACAACAGATATTACAAATTATATTACCTCTATTAAATGGGGAGGATCTAAGAGTCAGGTTGCCCGTAAACTGGAAATTGAGATAGTCAATGCTCCTTATGATCCGAATATTAAAGCCTTAAATATTAAACTTGCTGATAAGCTTTACTTATTTGAGGACGATAGTATGAAAACCGAATTGTTTAGAGGCTTTGTAGTTACAAGAGAGCGTGATAGCCAAAGTGGTAGCGTATCATATACCGCTTATGATCTTTGCTATTACACTATAAAAAGCAGTGCTACATATAACTTTAAGAATAAGACGGCAGAAACTATAACACAGGTTGTCTGTGATGATTTGCAGATACCTACAGGATCATTAGCTAAGACGGGGCATAAACAAAAGCTCCTTGTTAAAAACTGTAAGATCTATGACATTATAATGAAAGCCTATACACAGGCTCATCAAGTAGATGGTGAGGATTATATGGTGAAAGCCTTAAAAGGGCAGTTATGTGTTGTAAAGTACGGTGCTACAATTTGTACAAACAAACTGGTTGAGGGATCAAATGTTACAAGAGCTACATTCAAAGAAACTCTTGATAAGATGGTGAACCGTGTACGGATTTATGACGGGGACGGTAAGCAAATTGGGGTAGTCTCAAATAGCTCTAATATCAAAAATTATGGTGTATTTCAACAGACTTACACAAAAGAAAAGGGCAAAAATGCGACTACTACAGCTAAGAGTAAGTTTCATGGAGTAGATAAGACAGCTAAGATTGAGGCTATCGGATTTACTCAAGCTGTAACAGGAAACGGTATTGTAATTCAGGATGGTGCTACAGGATTGAAAGGGCTTTTTTGGATTACAGAAGATACCCACAAATGGGTTAAGGGAGTGCATACTATGACACTTTCCTTAGAATTTAAAAAGTCTATGGATGCAAAGGAGGTGTAATTATCGTGGAAAATGCAGATCAGAACTATAGCGAATTTTTAGAGCTTATGAGAAATCAGGGAAGAATGGATAACCCTCAGACATTATTTATCGGTACAGTAAAAACATGGGCTTCTGATAATTCAAAAATTGAGATTGAGGTAGATGATCTTATATTAGATCAGGAGGACATATTGGTAGCTGATTATCTCATGGATGGATTTAAGTTTCCTTTAAAAACCCCTTATGTCTCAAGTGTAACTTTTGGGCATTATGACGGATCATTTAAAACCACTAATCCGGCAGTGAAAAAAGGTGGACTAAAAAAGGGAGATCTTGTAGCTGTTATGAAATGTAACGATAATGATACCTATGTAATCCTTGCAAAGGTGGTGAGCCCATGACAGGAGGTTTATTTCCTTTTGATGATACAGAAGAGTTTCCAGATCTTATTGAGGAGGAGTCTAATGAAGAATATATTTACAAAGATTTTGAAATAGACTGGAAAACAATGAGAATGACGGGAAAAATTGTAGAGGGGAGAGATGCTGTAGAGCAATGGGCTCACATTGCTCTTAGGACTTCCCGGTATGATTGGTTAATCTATTCATGGGATTTTGGGGAAGAATACACAGAGCTTATAGGTTACTCATATTCTCAGGAGTATCTTGATAATGAGGTAGAGAGGACTATAACAGAATGCCTTACAGAAAATCCTTATATCTCAGGAATTGAGAACTTAACCGTAACCGTTGAGGACAGTCACTTGCACATAGAATTTATTATGATAACAGATTTTGGGGAGGTGAGAATGGATGTATGAGGATCAAACTTATGAGGCAGTCTTAGAAAGATGCTTAGAAAATTCCAGAGATGATATTGATAAGACAGAGGGGGGAGTATTTTTTACAGCCCTTGCTCCGGCGTGTTTGGAATTTGCTATACATTACACAGAGCTTGACGGGATAGTAAGAGATACCTATGCAGATACCTGTGATAGAGATCACTTGATCTTACGCTGTAAAGAGCGTGGTATCTTTCCATATCCAGCTACAGCGGCGGTGTTAAAAGGTGAGTTTAATGTAGATATTGGAGTGGGAAAGCGTTTCTCATTAGATGAGCTTAACTATATCTCTACAGAGTATATAGGAAGAGCTGGGGAAGATAGCGGAGCCTATCTGTATAAAATGCAGTGTGAACGGGTTGGGACAGATGGTAACAAACACTTTGGTTCCTTATCCGCTATTGAGTATATCACAAACCTTGAGACAGCGGAGCTTACAGAGCTTCTTATCCCGGCAGAGGATGAGGAAGATACAGAGTTGTTAAGGGCTCGTTATTTTGCAAGCTTTGAGACTGATCCTTTTGGTGGAAATAAAAAAGACTACAAAGAGAAAACAAATAAGTTGGATGGAGTTGGTGATACAAAAGTAATCCCTACATGGAATGGAGGGGGGACTGTGAAGCTCATCATTATAGACAGCTTATTTAGTAAAGCCTCAGATACTCTTATTAAATCCGTACAGGAGGCTATTGATCCGCTGTCAGATCAGGGGAACGGCTCCGGGATTGCTCCTGTAGGGCATACAGTAACGGTGGTTACTGTAAGAGAGCGTGAGATAAAAGTAAAGACTCACATAGAGTATAAAGAGGGCTTCTCATGGAGCCGGATAGGTTCAGAGATTAACAAGACTATTGAAGAGTATCTTTTAGAAATGAGAAAAGATTGGGCTAATCAGTCTCATCTATCTGTAAGAATTACTCAGGTTGAAGCCAGATTATTAAAGCTGGAGGGAATAGTGGATATTTCCGATACAACAATTAACGGATCGACAGATAACTTAGTTCTTGAGCCGGATGAAATCCCGGTACTGTATTCTGGAGGGGTGGAGGTGATTTAGTATGAGATTAAATCTCGACCTATTAAAATACTGGATCCCGGAACTCAGAAAAATTCCAGAATTTAGAGAACTGGCTAAAGTGTGGGACATTGAGTTTAAAAAGCTATATGGATGTACTCAAAAGACTCTTGATGATACCTTTATAGATACAGCCTCAGAGGATGGGATTAAGCGGCTTGAGAAAATAGCCGGAATATACCCAGATGAGGGAGACAGCTTAGAGCATAGGCGTACAAGACTTTATAGCTATTGGAATGACAGAAAACCATATACAGAGGGAGAGCTCTATAACCGATTAAAAGCGTTGTGCGGCTCCTCAAATTTTGAGATAAACCCAGATTACAGAAATTTCCTCATTCAGATCATAACCCATGTAGGGGGCGTTGGTACGATGGAGGAAATTGAGTATATGCTGGATTATTTCCTCCCGGCTAACCTCATCGTAGAATTAAAAAACATTCTTACAGGAGGAAGTACAGCCGGGATTTTTTGCGGCGTTGGTACAGTATCATCTATGGCTTATACGATTACTAATGATATTGAGGGTACTTATCCATTTATCAATGATTTGTATATAGCTCATCCTATGGTACTTGCTTCTGAGACTCTGGTTACAAATGATATTTCAGGCTCCTATAAATCTGAAATGACGTTAAATCAGGGAGTAGTCCCAGTAAGAGCCGTAGAGTTACAGGTAACGAATGATATTAACTCAAAAGCTGAGTTGATAGAGGAAAAGACTATAGGATCTGTAGTTAGTACCTCACAAATTATAACAACACATTAAAAGGAGGAAACAAAAAATGGCAGAATTTAAGTCAGCGGTAATCACTAAAAAAGGCGTGGCGTTGATGGGAAAAATTATGTCTGGTAGCACTAAGCTCAATTTTAGTAAGATTGTAACGTCTGATACTACTTACAGACAGGATCAACTTGCTAATCTTTCCGCTCTTACCGGGATTAAACAGGAGGCTTTAATTTCCGGCGTAAAGCGGAAAAATGAGGCTACTGTGGAAGTAAGTACACAGTTTAGTAATACAGCTCTAAGGGCTGGTTATTATGTGCGTACACTGGGACTGTATGCGGTGGATCCGTCTGATGGAGATATTCTCTACAGTGTGTGTATTGTAGATGAGTCAGTATCTACGCCGGACTATATGCCGCCTTACAATGGAGTAGGTGTGTCAAGCTTACTTATCAATATGGTTACTACGGTATCTAATGCCGCTAATGTAACTGTTACTGTAGATCCAGCGGCGGCGGCTACTGTATCTCAGGTAATGGATTTACAGGCTCAGGTAGACGATCTGAAAGGTTTTACAGGCTATATGGATCAGGATATTTACGGCGTTGAGGTGGATTTTAACGCTAAGAAGTGTGTAAGACTTGCCGGAGCTGTGGGAAGATCTGAGGGAGAGTTTTTTGATAATCTTACCCCGTGGGGTGGAAGAAAGAGGGTTATTCTTTCTGATGATGGTTATGAGCTGGGCTCTTATGGAGATCCTCAGTACACAGAGACAGGTAAGCTTGTACAGGCTGTTAATGTAGAGATTACCCCAGAAAAACCGGGATCTCCGTCATCAACTCCGGCAGTATTGAAAAATTTCCCTATCGGAACTCCAGTACAGGTTATGGTAAAACAGCCTAAATTCTGGGTTAAGGTGGTACCGCTCTCAATGAGTAAGGCGGCACATGGTAGAGGTTATCAGTTTGATAAAGCCCGTTACTATGTATCTCCTACAGCAAAGCCTGGCTTTATGGTGATTGATACCTTTAAGGCGGCAAACGGCCAGGAACAGGATTATATTTATCTCTCAGCTTTTGAGGGATCTCTGTATGATACCTCAGAAAATGCTTACATTATGGATGATGCTCAGGTAGCTGATTTTGAAAAAGACACAGGAGACAAGCTCTGTAGTATTGCTGGAGCTAAACCAGCCTCAGGAAAGACTCAGAACCTTACAAGATCTAACACAAGAGCTCTTTGTAATAATCGTAATGCAAATGTTGAGGCAGACAACACAGCCGGAGGGCTGGGTTGGAGACAGCATGATATTTTTGCTCTTTCTATTACTCAGATCCTTATGTTAGTAGAGTATGCTCACTTTGATGCTCAGGCTAAGATTGGTAAGGGTGTAAGTAGTCTTGTTGATGATGGAGCCTCTAACATGGCTCTTGTTACTGGCGGTACAAGTTCCTTAGGAAATAAGTCTGGAAATGCTCCAGATGGTGAGGACGGTAAGAAGTCTGTAACATACCGTGGAGAGGAAAACCTCTGGGGAAATATCTGGACATGGTTAGACGGTATCAATATTGAGTGTAAGGATATTCAGAACGCTTATGTAAGCTCTGATAATCTTACCATGAAAGATGATACTAAAGAGAATTATGAGAACGCTGGATTTACCTTAGCAAAAGCTGGCGGCTGGGTTAGTAAGTTTGGATTTGATGCGGCTCATCCGTATCTTTTCCTCCCAACAGAGTGTAAAGGAGCAAGTAATTTTGTAGGTGCTAACCATTGGAACAATCCTACTTACAATGGCTTTATGGTGGCTCTATTGGGCGGTTTATGGCTTAATGGCGGTAGTTGCTCTCCTTTCTATCTGAGTGTGAATGATACCTCCGGTTATCGTCATCGTAATGTCGGCGGTCGGTTGCTGTATGTACCTCAGGCTGATAAGCCTAAGTACCTTTATAAGGTTATGGCGGCGTAACGCTGGGGTAAAATAAATAAGTTGTTAATGGGGAGCTGGTAACGGCTCCCCATTTTCATAGGTCACTAAAATTGTTGGCTTTATGGTAGCTCAATTAGGCGGTAAATGGAATAATGGCAGTAATTGCTCTCCTTTCTATCTGAATGTGAATAATACCTCCAGTAATCGTAATCGTAATATCAGCGGTCAGTTGCAATATGTACCCTTGTAATTTTTGCAAGTAATAAAAATTTATACTGTAAATTAGTGACCTTGCCTCTTGGCAGAACATAAAACAGACGGGATTTCCCGGACTGGGTAAAAAGTATGTAAAGGGGTGTTGATAAGGGGCTAAAGCCCTGAAACGCCGTTTAGGAGTACCAGTAAAGGTCAGCTCCCCTTTGGTACATACAAAAAAAATATGTGAGATTGGAACAATGGAATTATGACAGGTACAAAAGATCTCTTTGATACTATATGTAGCATGGATAACCTTTACAGGGCTTTCCAAAATGCGAAAAGCGGAAAGGGCTGGTATAAGGAAGTAAAGCAGATAGAGAAAAGACCATATTACTATCTGGCTGGCTTACAGTATATGCTCAGAAACAAACTCTTTCATACCTCAGAGTATGAGATTTTTCTCCTAAATGAGGGAAAGAAAAAGAGAGATGTGTACAAGTTACCTTTCTTTCCAGACAGAATAGCTCAGTGGGCTATTTTACAGGTTATAGAGCCTTTTCTTATAGCTAATATGACTACAGATACCTATAGTGCTATACCCCACAGAGGGATCCAGCCTATAGTAAATGATCTTAGAGGCTATTACAGAAAGAAGAAAGTAAACGGGAAAGAGAAAAAGGTGTGGATCCCCTCAATACTGTTATCAGATGAGGAGAATACCCGGTACTGTTATAAGATTGACTTACATCATTATTACCAGTCAATAAATCACGAACTGTTAAAACAGAAATACAGAAAAGTTTTTAAAGATCCAGATGTGTTATGGTTGCTGGATGAGATAGCGGATAGTATCAACACAGCAACAGAAGAGGATTTGATTGAGCTGTATTTATCTGGAGAGGTAGAGGCTGATCCTAATACTGGAATACCCATAGGGAATTATATGAGCCAGTATAGCGGTAATTTCTATCTTAGCTCATTCGATCACTATATAAAGGAAGATTTACAGGTTAAACATTATTACAGGTACATGGATGATATTGTTATTTTTGCTGGAACTAAAGAGGAACTATGGGAAATTCATGGAAAAGTTACGGCTTACATTCAAGAAAATTTACACCTAAATATTAAGGGGAATTATCAGGTATTCCCTACAAAAGTGAGGGGTGTGGACTTTGTAGGATATAGGTTTTTCGGAGAATATACATTACTCAGGAAGAGTACAGCTATTATTTTTAAACGGAAAATGAGATCCTGTAGAAAAAAGATGGAAAATAATATACCGCCTACTTATGGTGAGTGGTGTTCTTACAACAGCTATCAGGGGTGGCTTATGAACTGTGATAGCTACAGGCTATACAAGAAATACATGGAGCCCCTTATAGAATACATGAATAATTATTATGAAAGTGAGGTTAAAAATCATGGTGAAATACGAAAACGTACAGTCAAGTGCTGATAAGGTAGAGCCGTTGGAAATTACTGAGTCTACAGTGATTGTGAGGACAGGAATTACCCGTGTAGATGAACCCGGAACAGAAGATACTCCCGGCTTTAAAGGCTGGAATATTAAATCTGAGGAAGTCTATGAGAAAGATGAGTATATTAAGCTCATTGTAGAAAAAAACGGATCTCTTGAGAAACAGGCTACGGATATGCAGATTGCATTAACGGAAGTCTATGAGATGATCCTTGTGTAGAGGGAGGTAAGATCATGGTTAAAATTTATGCTGAGCTGATTAAAAAGGGAGTTAAAACTCTGGAAGAAGTTCCTGAGAAGATTCGCAAAGAGGTAAAAGCTTTTTTGGAAAGTGAGGAATGATTGATATGATTATCAATTTTATCCTAAAGATATTCTTTAGAAAGGAGGTACATATCATGGCTGTTATTTATGCGACTCTTATCGTAAAAGGTAAGAAAACTTTTGCAGAAGTTCCAGAAGTGATTAAGGAAAAGGTAAAACAGATCCTTATTGATCTGGAAGTGCCAGAGCTGGCTGAATAGTTTGAGGGGCTTTTGCCCCTCTTTTATTTTGGCAGAAAGGAGAAAATCAAGTGTGACAGAAGATCAGAAAATTGAGTTTGCTGAAAAGCTCTCTAACATTGAGGCGAGATCTAAGAGCAATTCTCATAGGTTGGATGAGCATGATGAGGCTATCAAAGAACAAAATTCTCTCATTGCCGCTATTAAAGAGCTGGCTGTAGAAACAAAGTACATGAGAGAAGATCTTAACTCAACTATTAAACGTCTTGATAAGTTAGAAAGTCAGGACGGAGAAAAATGGGAGAAATTTAAGTGGTTACTGGTAGCCGGATTAGTCACGATTGTATTAGGCTATTTAGCTGTACAGGTAGGACTAAAATAGGAGGTGATCCTACTTATCTATCTAACACAGATCAGGCGGCGTAATGTGTTAGATTACACGCCGTAGTATTGAATAAGGAGGATTTTACTAAAAATGGATTTTTCAAGCTATCTCATTGAAAAGATGCTGGTGCTTGTACCAGTATTGTATATCATTGGAATGTTTATTAAGAGCACTCCAAAAGTAAAGGACTGGCTGATCCCGTGGATCTTGTTAGGACTTGGGCTTGCTGGAGCTGTAGCTATCGGACTTACTACAGGAGTTCCTATTGTAGATGCTGTAATACAGGGGATCCTTGTTACGGGCGTTACAGTTCTTACTAATCAGCTTATTATACAGACAAAAGCAAAAAACTAATAATTTATAAAAGGAGTATGCCTTTGAGGTGTACTCCTTTTTTCATGCGTGAAAGGGGATGATACACAATGCTAAGTAAAGAAAACTTAGAGATACTGAGAAATATCATCTATGCAGTAGAAACCGGGGGACAGGTGTATGGAGGAGCTGATTACAGCTCTTTTATTGAGGCGTATCACAATACTCCCACAGAGACAGCGATCACAATAGGAGCCGGACAGTGGTTTGCAAATGAAGCAAAACGCTTATTGTCTGAGATCTTAAAAGCAGACAAGGCTACTTTTAAGAAATTAGATACAGCCGGGATTGAGGAGGATCTGAAAAAAGACTGGGGAAATTATCGGATTAGTAAATCCTCAGCAAAAGCTAAGGCAATTATTAAGATTATCTCATCTCCAGCCGGAAAGAAAGTACAGGATGCTCTTGTAGAAGATCAAATGAAACAGTATGTTTCTGAGGCTGAAAAGCTGGGAGTAACAGATCAGGCGGCGGCTATGATGTGTGCAAACTTTAGACATCAAGGCGGCTTGAGTGCAATGAAAAGGGTTATCGGAAAAACTGAGAAACCTTATACATTGGATCATCTTTATGCCGCTTGTAGTACAGATACAGGAAATCAGGTGGGGGCTTACAAGAGCCGCCAGAAATTTGTTTATACCACTTTAAAGAAGATGGTAAAAGAGGAGGAAAATACTATGGGAGTAACAGCAAAACAGGCTGTAGCAGTAATGGACGGATGGGTAGGACTTAGCAGAGCCGCTGGAACACATAAACCTATTGTAGATATTTACAATAGCCACAAACCTTTAGCAAGAGGTTATAAGGTGTCTTATAAGGATGCTTATTGTGATACTACGGTATCAGCGGTATTTATTAAATTAGGAGCCGTGGATCTGATTGGCGGTACTGAGTGTGGAGTACAGAACCACATTGAGTTGTTCAAGAAAGCCGGGATCTGGATTGAGGATGGTACAATTACTCCTGAGTTTGGAGATATTGTATGCTTTAACTGGGATGATGGTACTCAGCCTAATGATGGGTATGCAGATCATATCGGATTTGTTAAAAAGGTAAATAAGTCTAAAGGTACTATGGATTTTGTTGAGGGCAACATGAGCGGCGGCGTTGTAGGTTACAGAAAAGATGTACCTATTGGCTGGGGCTATATTAGAGGCTACGCCCGTCCTAAATATGCTAAGTCAACAAATACTACACCTCCGGCAGAAAAGCCCGGAAATAGCGGAAATACAAGCTCTCAGGGAGGTACTGGAGTACATACAGTAAAGAACGGTGATACTCTCTCAGCTATTGCCAAAAAGTACGGTACTACAGTACAGGTGTTAGTAGATTTAAACGGTATTAAAAATAAAAATCTGATTTATGTAGGGCAGAAAATCAAATACCCTACTACAAAAGGATTTGTAAAAGGATGCCGGGTAAGAGTTAAAAAGACGGCTGAGAGATACGCTACAGGAGAGAAGATTGCAAGTTTTGTAAAGGGATCCACATACACTGTTATTCAGGTTGGATCTGGAAAATGTTTACTTAGCGGTATTATGAGCTGGGTAAAAAATGAGGATTTGTCCCTCTTATAATTCATTTTATGAATTATTTTGAGAAAGGCTACCAGAGTAAAGGCTGGTAGCCTTATTTTTTTTTGTCTAAATTTGAGGAGTATCTGAGGTTAATACTTACATAAAAAATAATGGGTTTACATAGTATCAAAAAGGTGTATAATAAGAGTGAGATATTGTGATAAACCTGTACAATTTCTATTAACAGGAGGAAACAGGATGGTACAGGAAAAATTAAGAGCGGTATTCTATGCAAGAGTATCAACAGAGGAGGAGAAACAGCTTAACGCACTTGAGAAGCAAATACAAGAAAATAGGGATATAATAAATAAGAATGGGTGGATCCTTGTACGAGAGTACATAGATGAGGGTAAAAGCGGCACTACTACAAAAAGAAGAAGTAGCTATAAACGGCTCTTAGCTGATATGACAGAGGATAAATTTGACATAATTGTATGTAAAGATCAGGAAAGATTGCAGAGGAATACTCTTGACTGGTATTTGTTTGTGGATAATTTGGTTAAGAATAACCTTAAATTATTTATGTATCTTGATAACAAATTTTTTACTCCGGCTGAGGATGCACTTATCACAGGTATTAAAGCTATCATTGCTGAGGAATACAGTAGAAACTTGAGCAAGAAACTCAATAACGCAAATAAGAGAAGAGTTGAGAGAGCACTTGCTGGAGAAGAAATAGCGGCAATGGGTAACGGTAAATCTCTGGCTTTTAAAATCGTAAATGGTAAGTGGGTAAAAGATGAAAAAGAGGCTGAGCTGGGTAAAAAGATCTTTGAGCTTTATCTCCAGTGGAACAGTATTAGAAAAGTGAGAGACTGGGTGAATAACAATGGATATACAAACAGTGTAGGAAAACCCTTTACCTCTGAGAGCATTGCAAGAATATTGAAAAATGAAAAAGCAAAAGGTATAATTGTTATGGGACATCATCATCACGATTTTGATAAAAAGAAAATCGTAAAGATGCCTGAGGAGCAATGGGTAAGGATTAAAGCTCCTGAGCTGGCTTATGTGAGTGAGGAAACTTTTGACGAAGTACAGAGGAGACTTAAAGCAAAGACCGGGAAAAAGAGGGGAGTAAATGCTTACTCTAATCCCCTTAGTAGTAAGCTATATTGCGGTAAGTGTGGAGGAAAGCTCTGGAAACATAACTCCAGAGGGTATATAGGCTGGTACTGTTCCGCTAAATTGGCTAAAGGTGATGTACAGTGTACTGGAGTATCTACCACATCCGTTAGGATCAGAAAAATTTATTCTGAAATATCTAAGGGGTTGGTAGTAAATAAATCAGCGGTAAAGTCCTCTATGCTGGAGTGGTTACATCAATTAAAGTCCTCCTTACAGGTTGAGGATCAAAGTAAGCAGATACAAAAAACCATAGAACAGCTTGAGAGAAAGAAAAATAAATTGACAGAGGCTTATTTAGATGAGATTATTTCTAAAGCAGATTACCGGGAGAAATACTCAGCTATTGAAATGCAGATAACGGAACAACAAAAACTTTTAATCCCGGTAGAAGAGAATGAAGATATAAAAGATATTGAGGAAGTCATTAAGAACATAGATAAAGAGATTGATGATTATATAGCCTCATCACAATTTGAAGAAAGTAAAGTAGATTATTTAATTGAACACACAAAGAAGATAACGGTTGTTGATAAAGAGCACTATGTAATAGACCTTGACCTTTTAGCTGGGGTTATACTAACAGGAAAGGATTTTCTGTTATATGTTCACAATACTATGCCGTTCCCCTCTTGCTCACCTGTACTTTCAGGATTTAGTGAAGAAGCAGGGACTTGCAGACAAATTTTATGTAGATTCAGCAGCTACATCCTATGAGGAAATTGGAAATCCGGTTCATCCGGGTTCAAGAAGGAAGCTGGCGGAGGCTGGAATTTCCTGTGCGGGGAAGTATGCCCGCCATATGGAGAAATGCGATTATGCTGAATTTGATTATTTAATAGGGATGGATCGTGCGAATATCCGTAACATGACAAGGATTGCAGGGGGAGATCCCGATAGGAAAATATATAAAATGATGGAGTTTTCAGAAAGTGGCTGGAAACAGACGGCAGCAGGGATTAGAAATCCAGAACAGGCGCGAGATGTGGCGGATCCCTGGTATACGGGAAACTTTGATGAAACCTGGAATGATGTTGTAGAGGGATGTGCTGGTTTTTTAGAGTTTCTGAAGGCGAGGGGAGAAGTGTAGGTGATTGATGCAGCGCAGAAAAAGCAAGTGTTTTCTGTATGCAATGAAAGAGACAGCCCCGGCGGAAAAGGAAAATGGAGCGGTGCTCCCTTTTTCCTTTTCCGCCGGGGCTTTTTATGTTCAGGTGTGATTTTCTGAAGAGGACTCACTTTTTAGAAAGTGGTATCGGCTTCCGTGTATGAATCAGCCGTCAATCTGGATATATTTCGGCGCTTCTTCCGCGGGCTTCGGAGCCTCTTTTGGAAACTGGAGTTTCAGGATGCCATTCTCAAAGGAAGCTTTGATATCCTCGTGTTTCAAATCCTCGCCGACATAAAAGCTTCTTTTGCAGGAGCCGGTATAGCGTTCCTGACGGATTAGCTTGCCATTGGCATCTTTTTGTTCTTTGTTATCGTTGTGGGTAGCACAGATAGTTAAGTAACCATCTTTCAGCTCAGCCTGAATCTCTTCTTTCTTAAATCCCGGAAGTTCCATATCCATGAGGTAGTTGGTTCCGTCATCTTTAATATCTGTGCGCATCAAATCACTGGTGGTGCGGGCTGCAGGAGCCGTAAAGAAAGAATCATTGAAAAAGTCATCAAATAAATCGTATCCGTAATTTTTTCTGGTTGATGGTGTAAATAACATAATTTTTTCCTCCTTTATCATGAGCGCAGCTTCAAACCGGTGTACGGTGGAAGTTTTGTTTGATTTGTTTTATTTGTTATGCATGTAATATAACACAGTTATTAGCACTCGTCAATATGGAGTGCTAATAATTCACGGATTTTTCACATTTTATTAGAAATTTAGAATTTTTTAAAACCAAAATGGGAAATATCTGTTATAATTTTTGAATAACAACGAGGATGGTTTTTAAAGCTTCTAAAATTAAAAGCGAAGTCCAGGCAGAAGCGAAGTCCAGGCAGAAGCGAAGTCCAGGCAGAAGCGAAGTCCAGGCAGAAGCGAAGTCCAGGCAGAAGCGAAGTCCAGGCAGAAGCGAAGTCCAGGCAGAAGCGAAGTCCAGGCAGAAGC
>OHHV01000067.1_pt1 | contig 56659 bp, 45 predicted proteins | sample 1568141 | NCBI WGS metagenome assembly OHHV01 (sample SAMEA3879589, study PRJEB24766) | human gut metagenome | biome: human-associated habitat; feature: feces | place: USA | collected 1985/1987
GCTCTGTCCGGGAGAGATAGCCGTCATCCGCCAGGACCTTACCGGCCTCGTAGTTTTTCTTTGATAAACGGTAACTTCGGTCTGCCGCTTCGTAAGAGGACGCCGCTTCTCCGTTTGTACCGTATAGCCGGTCATATTCCTGCTTAGCCAAACTTAACTGCTGCTTTAGCTGCTCTTTTTGGATATCCGTACTGATTTCCAGTACCGTCTCTGTCCTTAGGAGGACTTCTCCCGCCCTTACCTGGCTTCCCGGTTTAAAAGGGACATCCGACACACTCCCTGCTGCCGGGGCGCTTAATATCATACTGTGAACAGGCGTCAACTCTGCCTGGACGGTAAAACTCTTTTCCAGGTTCCCATATCTGCAGAAGAGGCAGACCAGAGTGCAGCAGTTGAAGCATCAGGTACCATATCTACCAATTCCATTTCCGGATGGCCACAGGCTTCCGATATTTCTTCTGAAGCGGCTGTAGTCATGGAGAATACCACCAATACCATTCTCTATTCCAAGAATGCAGACGAAGTACTTTTCCCTGGAAGTACAGTCAAGATCATGACCTGTCTTCTGGCTCTTGAGAATACACAGCTCACAGATGAGGTTACCATGACCGCCACCGGAGTTTCCGGTGTCACAGACGGTGGTGCCAGTATTTCCTCACAGGTTGACGAGGTCTTCACTGTAGAGCAGTGCCTGTATGCCATTATGGTTGCCTCTGCCAATGATATTGCACTGCAGATTGCAGAGCATGTAGGCGGTTCTGTAGACGGCTTTGTCCAGCAGATGAATACCCGGGCACAGAAGCTTGGATGTACCAATACCGTATTCACGAATCCCACCGGACTTCCGGATGACAACCAGCACACTACAGCCCACGACATGGCGCTGATCATGCAGGCCGCCATCCAGAATGAGTCTTTCAGAACCATCGCAGCAGCCACCAGCTACACGATCCCTGCCACCAATAAAGCGGCAGCCCGTAACCTGACCAGCAAATTCACCATGACAGATACTGGCAGCACCGGATTTTATGAAGGATGTATCGGCGGTAAGGAAGGTTATACGGAAGCCTCCGGAAGTACACTGGTATGTGCAGCCCAGCGAAATGGCATGACTCTGATCAGCGTAGTCCTGAAAGGTGCTTCCGGTCAGACAGCTCCTGATGCAGCCTCTATTCTCAATTATGGATTCGATCAGTTTGTAACTTTATCCCTTGGAGACAGCGATTTCAGCATTATCTCCGGCGGTGATGTAGTAGTTCCAGCCGGCACCGGTGCCGATAGCCTTACCACAGAAGATTCCCAGAACGGCGACCAGATTGACCGCACCTACCTTTTTAACGGCACTTCTGTGGGATCTGCAGTCCTTGAAGTTGTTCAGTCTGATGATACTGCCTCCGTCCAGGAAGGTCAGCAGCACATGCAGGCGGCCAAGGACTACTCCGATAATCACACTGAAATTCCGTATTTTGTAATTGCCGGTGTATTCTTACTTCTTCTGATTCTTTTGATCTGGAGGATCGTGAAAATTGTAAAATCCTAATAAAAAACCCAGTCGGGACAGGGTATCTTCCTCTCCCGACTGGGTTTTTATGTTAGTTCTGCATCAAACTATTTCATCCTTCTTCTCATACGCCATCCTGAATGCACAATCTCCTCTCACAATACTCAGATTCGGATTGTAATACGGATCACCCTTTTTCAGAAAATCTCTGTAACGTTCCCGGAAATGATCCACCTCTTTCTGAAGACGCGCCTTCTTCTCCGGCGTATTCTCCAGTCCGCGTGACTTAGATTCATAATGGTACAGGCAGGCCTCCGGAGTAAATACAACCAATTTACCAAGTGCCCTTGCCCTAAGACAGAAGTCAATATCATTCAGTCCCACTGCAAAGCTTTCATCCAGCCCATGAAGTTCCTCAAAAACGCTTCGCTTCACCATCAGACAGGCGCCTGTTACTGCGCTCTCATCCTGTGTAGTTGCCAGTCTCCACAAATATCCTGTGGCATATCTGTCATATCCGGTAAGAATATGTCCTGCAAAACCTGCGATTCCTACCACGACACCAGCATGCTGAACCGTATTATCCGGGTAAAGGAGCTTGGCTCCTACAATGCCCACATCCTCTCTCTGGCAATAGCCCATCATGTTCTCCAGCCACTCTGGAGTAATAACCTCTGTATCATTATTCAACAGAAGTAAATAATCTCCATCCGCATATTTTGCACCAAAATTGTTGATTGCTGAATAGTTGAAGGGACCATCCCATGTAACCACTTTTGCCTGAGGATACCGCTTCTCAAGTTCCTCATAATAGTGGAAGGTCTCTTCCTTCTCACTGTTATTCTCAATTACTATAATCTGGATATTTTTCCAGGTGCTCCTCTCCAGAATGGAAGTCACACATTTATTCAGATCCTCTGTATGATCCTTATTCGGAATCAGAATTGATACCTTCGGGTCACCCTCTATAACAAAATGGGTTCTGAAAACGACCGGGCATCCAGTGTATTCCACCTCTGCCTTAATTCCCATGCGCTCATAATGCCCTGCAAGAGCCTTTTCTCCTGCGATCACTGCATATGGCTTGTCATCCGGATTGCCCGCTGTGGAACCCTCATGGCTTCTCCAGTGATACAGAATTTTGGGAATATGGCGGATCTTCTCACTGTCTGTATGCTCCGTGCAGCGAAGCAGAAAATCAAAGTCCTGGGAACCGTCATATTCTGGCCGCAAAAGTCCTGTTCGGTCGAGAAGTGTTCTCTTTACAACCACCAGATGGCAGATATAATTTACGCAGCACAGATAATCAGGGTTAAAATCCGGCTTAAAATGAGGGAAAAGCCGATTTCCTCTTATATCAATAATATCCTCATCAGAATAAATAAGATCCGCCTCCGGATGCTGTGAGATTTCCTTTGCCATCTGATAAAAAGCTTCCTCTGCCAGGGTATCATCATGATCTGCAAATGCAATATAATTTCCAGTGGCAATTCCAATAGCAGCATTTGTATTGTCTGAAATCTGCAGCTGTTTCTCATTGAAAACAACTTTGATCCTTGGATCCTTTTTCTGATACTCTTCCAGAATACTGCGGATCGGAGAATCTGCTCCACTTCCATCTGAAAGGCAAAGTTCCCAGTTGCTGTATGTCTGCGCCAGCACAGAATCCACAAGAGCCTTCAAAAGGTACTTATCCGTCTTATAGAGAGGAACCACAAGGCTAAACTTAATGTTCTCCCGAAAAACAGTCTTTCTCTGCTGATTCAGTTCTTTCTTAGTAACCCTGTTCTCCTTCAGCCAGGTCTGGTAAAGACCGTCTCCCTTGCTCAATGCTTCCAGCTTGATCAGCGACTTCCGGATCACAGTATGAATGCCATTGGAACGATAATTCTCCATTGCCTTTTTCGAATAAAGGCTGGCTTTTGCCTTAAAGCGTTCGCCCTTTGAAATACCAATCTGGTAGACTGCCTTTTTTCCGTTCTCATCCTTTGCAACAAGATAAGCCTTCTTTCCAGATACATTTTCTGCCTGGATATGGAATCCGCAATCCTTATTCACTTCGCATTCCCGAAACATTTCTGCCACGTCCATTCGGGTATTCCGCTTCAGGGTTATTTTCACAGGCTTTTTATTTTCATCATATACCTGCAGAGAAACCGGTGTAGTTCCTACCGCCCAGCCGGCAAGGATAACCTTCTTCTGCTCTCTGACTATAGATTCCCCATCAACAAAAAGCTGAGGTTTTCCCTGTTTTCTCATAAGATCCGAAGTTTTCATCTTATACCAGAGGAAACGCTCCTTTCCGTTAACAGCGTACACCTGAAGTTTTTTGTAATTCTGCAGATTTTCAGGCAGGGTAACTAATACCTCCACCCATTTGCCTCCTGGATTTTTCGTCTCCACAGCCCTCATAAATCCGGTCATCACAGTAATCAGGTTTGTCTCAGAAGGAAGGCGGATACCGTCCAGATAACACTCTATATCTGCTTCCTTTGAAACCCTTCCTGTGATCATATATTTGCAATTATCATTCAAAAGAAACCGTTCTTTTTCAACCAGCATTACCTTTTGATTCATTCTACTTTCCTTTCTTTGCAGAAGATTCCCAACCATTTTTCAAACGGCCCACTGCTTCTCTCGCCCGCTCTCCAAGCACTCCTTTAAGACTGTGGCTTCTCACCTCAAGGGAACAGATCTCATTCAGCATATCTTCCTTTGCCTCATCAATCTCCAGATTCAGTGTAAGATTCTTAGCACCTTCCGGAACCTCTATATCTACAATACAGGGATCAAACCGCGAAAGGAAAGCCCAGCTGCCGCAGATTGTTCCTTCGGGTGTCAGAACCCCGTCCAGGGAAGCTGGCATCCTGTCAAAACGGATTGCTGCAAGATGTACCGTACACGGATGATCACCTGGATCAATTCTAATAAACCTGCAGCTTTTCGGCAGATTCAAGGTGCATTTTACCTTTCCGGCCATAATAGGTCTTTTTACAGAACTTGCTTCGGAATACATACCTCTTTGTTCTGCGAAATATACCTGCAGCGGTCCCAGATTACTCAGGGACAAATATTCCACCCCGGGAGTCATTGTGGCATACATCTCCCTCATAGGAACATGCATGCCTGTAATATATACCTGAAAACCGCTTTCCATTCTGGAAAAACTGGTTCTCATCACTTCTGAAATACCAAATTTCTCATAAAATCCGGCTGCATTCAGCACTTCACGCACTTTATGCGTCTGTATATAGTAATGGATGATCCGATACAGTACAAATTCACAGGGAACAGGAAACTCAAATGTCCATTCATAGTCCAGAAGTGTATATGGACGGGTCATTACAACATTGTCACAGATCATATCAATATTCGTAACATCTGTACATGTCAGTCCGCCAGGCATAGGCACATCACCGAAAACATTTTTGAATTCCTCAGTTATTGTGAACGGCTTTTTGCTGTGAAGCTTCTGTACGTTTTCCAGATATTCCGTAAAAATTTTCTCAGCTTTTTCCTTTTCTCCCTTTCCCAGCAGATCATCCAGATATTCTGCAAGATTCTCCTGTTCCAGATACTCAAAATAAGCACAGTCTTCGCCTATCTCGCACTTGTTGCTCAGAAACGGAACTTCCCCATACATCTGATCAAGCTTCTGATTCCATTTTTTCATGCGAAGAACATGTTCTTTTCCTTCCGGATACAGCCATTTTTTCTCCAGCCATCTTTTCCCATCTTCTTCCACAATGTCAGTGCGAATTGCGAAGGAACGGCTTCTTTCATTGGAATATTTACTGAAAATAATCTCTTTCATTTGTTTTCCTTCCTTTCCACAATCACCAGGAATGAATTGGAAAATTCCTGAAAAAGTCCTGCATCAGTGAGGGAATCGTATACTTTCCCCTCATTGAACAATTGTATTCTGTTACGGTCAAAATTACAGAAATTATCCCGAAGCTCGCCTTTCTTCGGCAGACGCTTGTCTGAATAAATAGTCATCGGGAATTTATAATCCGGATATGGATAATAGAAAGTGGTCTTAAATTCACCAGCCTGGTCAATAATATCAGACAGTTCCTTTCTGGAAAAAGTCCGCACACTTCTGGTATCCGGATAGTTCTCCAGTCCTTCAAAATATTTTCCCACATGATCTTCGGTGCAGCCGGCCCAATATTTCAGGCCAAGTCGGTTCTCAATCGCGATCACGATTCTGCCTCCCAGTGCCAGATGGCGGGCAATGCGTCTGAGCATTTCCACATAAGGCTGTGCTGTCCCGATATAGCCCTGGGAATATTCAAACACACCGATCAGGGTAATGTAATCATATTTCTCAGTAAGGCTACTCTCCACATCCTGAAAATTTCCTACCATAATTTTCACATTATCACATTCGCGATTTCGATATGCATTGATGGTGCTACGCATTTTCGACAGATCGATACAGGTGACACTTTTGGCTTTTCGCGCGAGAACTCCTGTGATCGGTCCACAGCCGGACCCGATTTCCAAAACTTTCTGTTCTTTTGTGATAGGAAGCCACTCCAGAATGTTCTGGCGAATATGTGAAAAATGATAAAGGACCGGCCAGCTGTTTCGTTCATAGATCAACTGGTTTAGTTCCTTCTCCTGATAATTTTTCGCAATTTCAAGAAGCTCTTCTTCCACAGGACCATCGCTGTACAGATCCTCGCCTGGGTAATACTCATAATCTAATGTTACGTTTCCGATTTTTTCCTGCATATTTTATTATTCCTCTATCCACACTTTGGAATTCATATCGTAGAATCCAACTGTATTTTTGGAAGAAACCACAGTTATGTTGCATGCATCATATAAACGATGGAATACGGTAAAATCTCCATTCCGATAGCCGGTACAGCCAAAGGAGAGAAGATATTCCCCACCCTGCATATCCATTTTCTGCTCAAAAACCACTACACACTCATCCCCTGCGTCTGTGTGTTCCACATTCACACCTTCATACATAGTGTTGGTTCCTGTGATCTCAGTTCCCTGAATATTCTTGAATGTGAAAGCCATAATAGGCTGCTGAATGCTTTCATGAAAATGAATGCGCATTTTAATCTGAAATTTAGACCCCTTCTCGATCGTGTTGGTCTGAAGGCTCTTGGAATCCATTACAACGAAGTCTGTGATCTCAGCCTGTTTTTCCCCATACTCCAATGTGTTCGGGTTCACAAGGAATCCCTGTTTCCAGTCTTCTTTCTTTGTCTCTGAGCCTTCTGCCTGTTTCACCGGATCCTGATGTACCAAAAGCTGCTTATACATGTCTACCATAGCTTTAGGCGTACCCTCGTCCAGCATGACACCCTGATTCAAAAGAATAACACGATCGCAGTATTTGGAAATGCTTCCCAGGTCGTGACTTACAAACAAAATAGTTTTGCCCTGTTTCTTAAATTCCTCAAACTTATGATAGCATTTCGCCTGAAAAAATACATCACCTACAGAAAGTGCTTCATCCACTACCAGGATCTCCGGATCTATGTTGATAGCCACAGCAAAGGCCAGGCGTACAAACATACCACTGGAGTAGGTCTTTACCGGCTGATGGATAAAGTCACCAATATCTGCAAAACTGAGGATTTCATCCAGCCTTGCGTTGATTTCTTCTTCGGAAAAGCCTAACATGGTACCATTCAGGAAAATATTTTCCATACCAGAATATTCCGGATTAAATCCGGCTCCCAGTTCCAGAAGAGCCGAAATTCTTCCATTTACGGTTACGGTTCCGGCTGTAGGAGCCAGTACACCGGTAATAATTTTCAGAATAGTGGATTTTCCGGAGCCGTTTGTTCCAATAATACCAACGCATTCTCCTTCTCCAATATCAAAACTAACATCCTTAAGTGCATAATGTTCTTTATACAGCTTCTTACGACTAAGCCCCAGAGAATCCTTCAGGCGGTCCAGTGGTCTGTTATAGAGCTTATACATCTTGGACAAATTTCTTATTTCAATGGCGTTTTTACTTTCCACGTTGTTTCCTTTCTTTTCTATCCGCTTTGTAACTGCCCAGTTCCTCTACAGTTCTGTACTTCATCGAACATGTCTCATGAGCCGTTACCTTCCCTCTTCGCTGAATACATTTCGATTCATAACTGCTTTTCTCCTATTTACAGAACATCTGCAAAATGAACCCGAAGCCGCTTAAAGATCCAGTTTCCAAACAGGAAGCAGCAGATGGCAAATATCCAGAAATATAATGTCCAGACTGGTCTTTCGAAGAACCAGCGCTTGATAATAAATGCGTCACGATATCCTGATACAATATAAAATACAGGATTCAGCTGAAGAATTTTGTATAGAAGGCTGTTGGCACCGATCATGCTCTCTGACACCCACATAATAGGAGTCAACCATACTCCAACCTGTAATCCGATACCAATAATCTGGTTCAGATCGCGGAAAAGGACTGCAATTGCGCTGGTAGCATAGCAAAGTCCCAACACAAGAAAAAAGACGCATGCACTATAATACAATATCTGAAGGTAGTACCAGTCAGGAAATCTTCCGTTACATATATAAAGAATAATTGCCAGTAGTACAAAAAAGCCATGTACAAATAAAGCGGAAATTATTTTTACCACTGGAAGGACGCTAATGTTGAACACTACCTTTTTTACAAGGTAATTATATTCCAGAAGCGAATTGGTACCTCCGGAAAGCGCATCAGAAAAGAAAAACCAGGGCACAATACCAGCTACCAGATAAAGCACAAAAGGGACTCCCAGTTCATCTGTGTTGGACCGGAACCCCACTGAAAATACAAACCAGTATACCAGAATTGTTACCACCGGCTGAACGAAAGCCCAGAAGGTTCCAAAATAAGAACCTGCATATCGGGTCTTGAAATCATTTTTTGCCAGTTTCATAACCAGCCGGCGGTTTTTATATAAATCCGCCGGCAGGGAAAAAATAGACTTAAGCATTTACAGTCTCCTATCTGTTAAGTTCCTTAAAGCTGCCCCATTTCTGATCCTTGTCAGAGAAGATCAGCTCCATACCTTCCGGAATCGGCCACTGTACATTGATGTCCGGATCATTCCAGATCAGACCGCCCTCATCGTTTGGATGATAAAAATCGGAGCATTTATAAGTAAACTCCGCATTCTCAGAAAGAACCAGGAAGCCATGTGCAAATCCTTTCGGAATAAAAAACTGTTTCTTATTCTCTGCTGAAAGAACAACTCCGTACCATTTTCCATAAGTTTTGGAGCCCTCTCTTAAATCTACAGCCACATCAAACACTTCTCCGTTTACTACGCGGACAAGTTTGTCCTGTGGATAATGAAGCTGGAAATGGAGACCGCGAAGAACACCATAACGTGAGCTGGACTGATTATCCTGTACGAATTCTACGTCAATTCCTGCCTCTTTGAAGTCATTGTAATTGTAAGTCTCCATAAAATAACCTCTGGAATCTCCAAATACGGTTGGCTCGATTACTTTTAATCCTTCAATATCATCACAATTTGTTACTTTAATTTTTCCCATTTTCTTTTCTCCTTATTTATCTTTCATTTTATATTCAGTCAAAGTTACAGTCTTATCGACTTCTTGGAACGTGTTTAAAAAGGTTTTCTGCAAGATGTGCGTCACAATTTGTGGGAGATCTTTCAAACACGCTCTAATATACATGATTCCGTCTGATAAATCAAGATTATTGGTTACTGTTACTGGTCATCCTATCTGTATTGTTTGGTACATACACCATTTTTGTTAAATACGGAAACGAGTCCATCTGCACTGGTCAGGCTCACGTTCTGCGCACGTACTCCTGCGCCAGCACCCGTTCCGCGGTAGAAATAATATTTTTTTCCTTTGATAGTGTACCAGCCCTTATAAGCCTTTCCATTTTTTCCAAAATAATAAGTATTCTTCCTGCCATTCTCTGTGAGGGTGATAAACTTGTTCTTTGCACGGTAACCTTTACTTCCAAAAAAGTAAATGCTGCCGTTGGCTGCTACATATTTGTAATTCTTTTCCATGGCAAAGGATGTAGTGCTGAAATAATAATATTTCCTGCCCACCTTGCGCATACCTGTCAGGGCTTTGCCATCTGCTCCGAAATAGTAGGTCTTGCCTTTCTTTGTCACAACTTTATTTTCTACACGTACGCCGTTTTTGTCCACGTAATAAGCAGTGCCGTCTTTCTTGATCAGCTTGCTTTTATATAAGTGTCCGTCTACGGAACTAAAGCAGTAATACTTGCCATCAATTTCCAGCCAGCCTTTGGCCTTTTTATCATTTGTGTAGTAATATTTTCTGCCTTTAACAGTGGTCCAGCCATTCTTGTGAAGCTTGGGATCTGAATATAAAGGCTGTTTTGCAGGGGTATAGCCTTCCTGAGAATTCCATCTGGGAACAATCTTGGTTGTATAATCTACATAGCCAAAGTTCAGATCCACATTGTTCTCTTTGGGAACTCCACTGATCAGCTTCTTGGTACTGATCATACCTGGAACTTCATCACCAGCTGTGCACTGCCAGATGGTGTATTTGTATTTGCTGGCGCTCGGTGCAAGAATTGTATCTCCGTAGCTTGCAATCCAGACATCCAGACCGGAGCCTTCCAGAACGTTCCAGTCTACAAAATTATTATACCAATTCAGATTCATGTAGAGAATTGGTGTATATCCTGCCTTGCGAATCTCATCACAGAATGTGAGAGCTATCTGGGAAATTTCCTTTCTAGTCAAGGTTCCCAATGTAGCTTCATCTTCCAGGTCAAAAGCTACCGGATAGGAAACCTTATGTCCCTGCATCTGACGAATAGCCAACTGCGCTTCAGCAAGTGCTTCTTTGTTTGTCTTGGCAAGACTGTATACATAAGTTCCTACCGGCACATCTGCTGCTTCTGCCTCAGTCATATTATAGTCATAATAATCATCCAGATGTCTGGTTCCATAGGAAATACGCACAAAGGCAAAATCCAGATCTTTCTTGGCTTCCTTCCAATTGATCTTTCCCTGCCATTCTGAGATATCCATACCTCTGGTAATGGCTCCTTCTACTTTCTTTCCACTTCCATTGTAGCAGACTCCGTCAATTTTGTGCCATGCCTTTGAGCTTGTCTTGGAAGAGGAATCTCCTACACTTGGTGCCAGATGCGCATCTGGTGAAACATTTTCAATATTATATGGCTTATTTCCTGCATTGGCACTTACATCTGCAGTTGGTCCTGCAATTATTGCAGTTCCAAGCATAGCTGTATATAAACCGGCAGACAGCCATTTTTTCCATTTTCCCATATCTCCTCCTGATAAACAGTTTCAGGTTACAATCCTTACCGGACCAGTAGTGTTTACCGTTTTCCCTTATTCGCTTGTTTCTTACAAGATGTTAAAAATGTGTTACTTTGTTATTATACAGTTTCCATTTTCAAATTTCAATGTTATTCTCCAAAACAGTAAAAAGGTGCCTTAAAATCATCAAATCTGATAATTTTAAGACACTCTTTTTGGCTTTTTATGTCGTTTTTTTTATCAACAAATATCTTTCAGAGTAAGCTATTAAGCTGCTGGATCGGTCGGATCGTAGTATCCGCCATTCTTAATTCCCTTCAGCGGTGTAATTGCGCGACGTCCCAGCGGTCCTTTGAATACTTCGTCAGACTTATAGGTTCCATCGAAAATATAAATGGTGGAACCATTGCAGTTCTCATATACCCATTTTGCATCGGCAACACAGGTACGGATACAGCCATGGGAAGCCGGGCTTCCAAGCTTAAGATATGCACTAACCGGCAAATTATAGCTGTTTGCTGAGCCGCATGCAATAGAGTGGACGAAAATTCCGCCCTGACCAGCACCATCTACATGAGTACCATACTGTCCCCAGGACGGTCCCATAAGCGCCTGCCATCTGCTGTATCTTGTCAGTTTATATCTGCCTGTCGGAGTATCTGTTCCAGGATTGCCTACTGAAACACGAATGGTCTTAACCGGAATTGTACGGTTCGCATCTGCATAAATTGTCATAACACCATTTACACGATCCACTTCAACTGTATATCCTGATTTGTAAATATTTGTCACGTCATTGATTCTGTAACCATTCTTATCAAAGTAATACAGCTTGCCATCAATCCACTTGGATTCATTTTGCACAAAGCCCTTCTTATCCGGGTTAATGTAACGAACCAGATTCTGGGAATTGTCTACAACCACCCAGCCTGTAGTGAACTTACCAGTAGCATCTACATATCCATATTTTTTGCCTTTCTTCACGAATGCATTCTTCACAAGACTCATATTCTTGAAGTAATACCAGTTTCCATCAATCTTCTGCCATCCGCTCTTGCGAAGTACACCTTTAGAGTCTGCAAAATATGTTTTTTTCTTGTAAACAAACATTTCATTCTTAACCATCTGGCCATTTCTTGTATTAGATGTAGATGGTTTAAAGAAATAACTCTTGCCATTGATCACGGTAACTCCGCTGGCAAGTCTTCCGTCAGCTTTGAAATAATATCCGTTTCTCAGTGTATTGGCATAATGCTTTCCTTTTTTATTGAACAGGAACCAGCCATAGAATTTCCCCTTAGAGGTGGTTACTTTCTGCCATCCGGTTTTCTTCACGATCCGGCCAGCAGTAGAACCAAAATAGTACATTCTGTTTCCAGCCCCAGGACAGCGATGCCATACCTTTTTCCAGGTTGCTCTTGCACCAGTTTCTGTTACATAATATTGTTTCTTTTTATAAGTGACAATACGATTCTTATAAATACAGCCATTCTTATCTGTCAGATAATATTTGCCATCTGTGGCTTTCTTCATAGTCTTCTTAAGAAGATAGCCATTCTTATCGATCAGATAGGAATTTTCCGCATCTTTACGTCCGTCAAGCTCTGTTACAATAACGCCATGAACCATAAGCTGTCCAATCTTACTGCTGTCCAGCTCACCGGAATCATAATATTTCCATTGCTCACCGGCTGTTCCTGCAAAACTCTTCCATCCATCACGGTACATCTTTCCTGGAATTTCCTGATCTGTTTCTGCTGGCTGGAAGTAGTACTGTGCGGCTACTCCGTTTACGGTCAGAGTAACATTCCCAGTACGTGGTGTTCCATTCTCATCCAGACAATAATACTCATCATTAATCTTATAATATCCTGTATATGTATTATTTGCCTTGGCGGCTTCATCTAACTGTGCAGTGGTTAGTGCCTTACCATCTGCGCCATAATAATGGAAGTTTCTGCTTTCTTTGTTCCACAGCCAGTAATCCTTCTTCATCTGACCAAGTGTGGTCTTCCACGGAACCAGTGCAGCACCCTGTCCATTATATTCTGTATATGCCTGTGCACTATCGGAAGCTGTAAAATAGAATTCACCAACAGCCCCATTTGCACTCTCCGTTCCAACTAAAGTCTTAATGCCGGTAACCAAAAATCCATTGGCATCAAACAAATAACTTCCTGTATGAACTGCTCCAGCCTCGTTTCTTGTAGTAATCTCTACAATGCCATCTGCTGCGGTATAATATTCAGTCTGGACAGTTGTTCCTTCAGCCTCTGCACTTTCCGTACCTGCTGCTTCGCCATTCTCCTGTACTTCATCAAACGCCTGAATCTCATCAGAACCAGCCACATTCTGAGCCTCAGCAGCTGGACTTACAGTTGATTTTTTCTTACGAAGCTTAAAACCATCAGCTGTCTGCTCCCATTCCTTCCAGTCAAATACTCCATCTGAATTATCTGCCTGTACTTCCTGAGTCCCATCGAATGTGCCTTCCGGAACAGCTTCAAATCCATCTACCGGAGCAGTGCTTCCTTTCTCCTCCACTGTTTCATCTGAAGTAAAGCCATCGAAAAAACCATCTGTACTTTCTCCTGAATTTTCGCTGTCTGTATTTTCTTCATTGTCCTGGCTTTCCTGTACCTGCTGCTCCCCAGCTGCTGCCGTATCTGCAGGCACCTCTGTATCCTCAGACGGCTGTACTGCTTCGGTTCCGTCTTCTGTTTGCACATCTGCTGCCTGTTCAGATGTAAATCCAGATTCAAATCCGCTATCCAAAGCTGCGGCTGGAACTTCCAGACCCATGGACACACTTAACATAATCCCTAAAACTGCGGCTGCTACTCTCTTTTTCACTTTTATGCCTCCCTATTGTAACGTTGTAAATCTTATTCTCCTAAACCATTATTGATAACAGTTACAAGATTTCTTAAAGCCTCTGTCTCGTCCTCGCCTTCGCAAAATATAGTGATCTCATCACCACATTTCACACACGCCCCCAGAACACTAAGCACGCTTTTGGCATTGGCAGACCCCTGACCATACTGAAATGTTATAAGAGATTTATATTTCATAGCTTCCTTACAAAGAATGCCTGCCGGTCGTAAATGAAGGCCGGAAGGATTGTTCACCCTTACTTTCTCACTTACCATAGTTTCTCTCCCTTATTGCTGCTGTTCTCTGGATCCATAGCAATATATTTCGCCAAACGTTATCCGTAAACAACAGCTCATTCATTATTAGTATCTGAATTGGAAACTTCTGATATAGTCACATCTGCAACCACATCATCCAGAAGTTCAAATCCCTTAGGCAGCTTCACAGTCACAGGGATCTGATAGCTTCCTACTTCCATATCCTTCAGATCAACAGAAGCTTTCACTTCGTCAAGATTAAAGTCATCAAGCTCTCCAGCTGTTGCTTTCACGCGGATTTCAATCTTATCTGTTCCAAATGTTACCAGAAGATTATCAGCAAGGTTATCTACCGTAACCTGATTGGAGGGAAGACCATATGAATGACTTCCAATAGGTAAAATACTTACCTTCACCCAAACGTCCTCACTGGTTCCGCTTGTCAGCTTCACATCCTCAGGAAGCACATCTTTCAGACTGACTTTCTTCTCAATATCAGTTGTCTCTCCTGTAATATCAATATCAGTACCGCCTATCCAGATCGTGTTGTCATTCTGCTTCAGAGTCTCCAATGCCTCATCTGTTCCCGCAATACTTACAGTATCCGGAACAGTAGTCACACTCTCCACCTGATAGCCATCTGCCGGCACACCTACATAGTCCGCACCAATATTAACGCCTGTGCGAATCTTCCAAAATTTAGTTGTAACAACAACTTTGGTATTATCTATGGTGAGATAAGCCATTCTTCCGGCAAGACTGTCCTGATTCTTATCAATAATATTCAGTTCTGCCTCTTCGGAAAAATCCTTTGTTCGGCCATCAACATCAACGGTCGCATTTACTTTATCAATTTTATTCACAAGAGATTTCGGACCTGTAATTTTAACTTTCTCCGGACTTGCAGTCTGGGAACCAACCTCGTAGCCCTTGCCCGGCTGGCTGGAACCGTAATTTACATTAACCAGAAACTCCTGTGTTACTTTTTCTTCCAGTCTGACACTGAGATACTGTGGTGTCACTTTAATATTCTCGGGGCTGATTCCCGGACAGGAGGCAGTGATCGGAACCATAACCGGATCTGTATCAAGGCTTCCTGCCTGCTGCAGATCTGCCGTCAAGGTTATATTGGTCTGAGTAATCCTGGAAAGAAGTCTTCTCTCTCCTGTGATTGTAACCCTTATAGGATCCGGATCATCATCCTGCATACACATCATGTTTGCACTATCCACATAAGCCGTATTCTGGAGTTCTACATTTTCTCCGGCAATGGTGATACTTTTACTGGATACCGGATTGTCCACATTTACCACAATAAACCAGATCAGAAATCCGATGAAAACAGACATGATCTTCAAGGTAAAATTCCTAGTCAGCTTTGTCTTCTTCATGTCTCATTCTTCCTTTCAACAGATGACGCAGTTTACTGTTAGTTACAACCTTTTTATTCTGAGCCTTGATCAATGCAGATCTCAGTTCAGCACTGGTAAGACCTCTGCTGAGCTGTCCGTTCTGGGCCATAGACACCTGCCCGGTTTCTTCTGAAACAATAATTGTCAGGGAATCACTTACTTCACTAATTCCCACACCAGCTCTGTGTCTGGTTCCAAGCTGTTTGCTCAGCTCCATATTATCGGAAAGAGGCAGATAACAGGTAGCTGCTACAATTCGATTGCCACGCACCAGGACAGCGCCATCATGGAGTGGTGTATTATGTTCAAAAATATTGATCAGGAGCTGACTTGTAAGAACTGCATCCACATTGATTCCTGTGCGCTCATATTCACTTAAGCGGATATTCTGCTCAATGACGATCAATGCGCCAGTTCTTACTTCTCCCATGTCAAAACATGCCTTCACAAGCTCATTGATTGTTTTATCTGTAAACCTTTCCTGTACCTCTTTGCCGGCATCCAAAGGGAAAATAGAAGCCATAAACTTCTTCTGTCCCAGCTGCTCCAGCATTTTCCGAAGTTCTGGCTGGAAAATAACAACAACACTGGTAAGAAGTATAGTAGAAAGATTCTTAATGATCCAGAGGATCGTATTCATTTTCAACACATATGCAAATAAAATAAAAAGGAGTACTATCAGAATTCCCTTCAACAGAGTATAAGCGCGGGTAAACTTGATCCACACCATAAACTGATAGATAAAGAAGGAAATCAGGGCAATCTCCAGTATGTCTGTTACTCCCAGACTGGGCAGGGAGAGTTTTGACAAATATCCTGATAATCTGACTGCCATATCCTGCATAGTGTACTCCTTTCTTTGTTACCATTCACTGCCAAGCAGTAACCTTAAAGATCTTTAAGAGATTCTTCAAGTTTTTTTTCAAAATCAATATCCTTAGCAGCAGGTTTCTCTGCCTGTCTTGGCTTTCTGTCTGCTGCTGGAGAAGCTTTCTTTCTTTTAGGCTTCTCATCCTGTCGGAAGATTGGATTGGCATAAGTACCAGAGTTGTCCTCTGCCTTGCGCTCTTCACGAACAGGTTCTGCATTTATTTTCTTAATACTTCTCTCGGAAGTTGCAACAGAAGCCTTGGGAACTGCTTTTACATAATAGAAGTACTCATCATCCTCATACTCCAGACGCTCTGCACGGCTGTAATCTCCTCCAAATGCAAAGAACTCAAGCACAAGTGCCAGGAGAACAGCTGCAATCGTACAGATCAGAAGCGGAATCATTGCAACAGTTGCATTCAGGTTCATTCCAAAACTTCCAACAAGCATTATAAACACATAGGCAACACCGCCTGTAATAATAGATATCCTCCATGCATGATCAAAAGAGCGGGTACGGATCAGATGTACCAGAAGGATAACTGCTACAAAAGCAACAACTGCAATCCACATTCCCCAGTTCTGTACCAGACCGTCAGCCATGATCTGCAGCTTATCTGTCATCTCCAGATCCGGATTCACAAGAATTGTTGACTGTGATCTTAAAAAACGGATAAAATAATACATAACCACACCGCAGCCAGCCGGAATTGCAGATAAACTGCTCTCCATAAGTCCGCTTCCAATAGGAAGTAATGCCGGAAGGCTGAATGCAAAGGAAAGCGGTGTAAATACAAATGTTACATTCTGTTCACCACTGAACCTCAGGAAAAAGATCATCATCAGAAGGATCAGAACAAGCATAAATGCCGCAATTTCAATTCCAAGTGCATAACTGTGAACAAGGATCAGCACAAAACCAATATACATCATAGCGGAAGACGGCAAAATGGAACAGATCAATGCCAGGATCAGTACTAAAAATACATTATTCAGGCGAGACATATATCCCATATTCGCATTGATCCACAGGAAATAAACCAGTGCAAGAACAAACTTCATTACAGGCAGGATATACATTTCATACTGTCCGTATATTTCTTTTATTTTCTGCTTTAACTCAAGTAATGCTGTCATTTTCTATATCCTCCTGACATTTCACGTCCTGCGAATTTCTTTTCTTCACGAGTATAGATTTTCTCTAATTTCGTCAGCTGAGTGTAATACTGTTTTACACTCTTCTTCGCCTTATGGTACTTCACAGTGTACTGGATATATGTCAGCACAGAATATAATACCAATATCCCTATATATCCCCCCAGGACTACAACTCCAAGAGAGATCAGATCCATCTTGTGCACATTATCCAGCAGATATTCCAAATTATACGCTGCAATCACAGCCAGTATCAATCCATATCCAATTGTTACAAGAAAGAAATTCTTAATCAGCGCCAGACCAATATAGTCACTCCTGTAGTACTTGCTTACTGGAAGATACTTTCTGCCTTCCTGTTTCTCATATACAGCAAGCTGATCCATTATCTTTACTTTTTCTTCGTTTATCATAAATGGCTCCTTATGCGTTTCTTTTAAAGCTGAAAAGCTATACTCATACAGGATGATTGTATCATATATCCCATGCCATGAAAAGCATTTTTTTACCTGTTGTTTCCAATACACAGCGTGAGAAAATATACATGGGATGCTCCCTTTTCCAGCAGAAGCTTTGCCAGCACATCCATGGTACTTCCAGTAGTATATACATCATCAATAAGCAAGATACGCATTCCTGCAGGATTTCCTACAACCTGAAAAGCTTTTTGAAGATTCTTCTTTCTTTCAGCCGCATCCAGTTTTTTCTGTGATCGGGTAGCATGGCACTTTTTTAGAATAGCAGTATCTACAGGAATCCCAGCATAACGGGACAGTTCTTTCGCCAGAAGTTCAGCTTGATTAAACCCTCTTATGCGCTGTTTTCTTCTATGAAGCGGAACCGGAATGATTATCTGCGGCTTCCATAATGCAAGCATATCTTTTCCGTAGATATACAATGCTTTTCCATAAAAGCGGCTGTATTCCTGACAACCAAAATATTTATATTTCATTATAGAGTATCTCATCCGGTCATCATAGAGAAAAATCCCGCGTCCCTGGTCAAAAGCGCCTGGATGGGCGCCGCAGTCCCTGCAGTATTCTTCATCTCCATTTACCGGTTTTCCGCATTTGTAACACCGTGGCCCCGATACAGGTCTTAAATCTCCGGCACAGTCCAGACAGATCAACTGATGGCTGTTCCTAAGAATCCTGTGACACAGAGGACACCGTCTTGGATACAACAGATCCAGAAAGTTCCTGTATCCTTGCCCAAAGAGAGCTGTAACGTTTCTGTTGCTTCTCATTGCGGATCATCTCCCCGAAAGTCTCCTCACTTCCAACTACAGTAACACATTTCCGTGCTCTTGTAACACCTGTATACAAAAGATTGCGGTTCATCAGCATCTTGGGGCCGGAAAGGAGCGGCAGAATAACTGCCGGATATTCTGAGCCCTGGGATTTATGTATGGTTATAGCATAGGCAAGTTCCAATTCTTCCAGCTGCTTAAAAGAATAGTCAGCGAAACGGCCATCCTCAAATTCCACAGTGGCAGTCTCTGCAAATTCATTGATTTCCTTCAGAATGCCAGTATCTCCATTAAATACGCCCACCCCTTCTTCTACAGGAATTCCGTATTTCCCCCGGACTTCCCATTCCAGCTGATAGTTGTTCCGAATCTGCATAACCTTGTCTCCCTCACGGAAAAGCCGGTCTCCAATTTCTTTCTCTTTTTTACCTGATTCTGGTGGATTCAGGTATCTCTGTAAGATCTGGTTCATCCTCTCTACGCCCAGAAGCCCCTTTCGCATTGGAGTCAGAACCTGTATTTCAAAAGGTCTTGCATCCACATACTTCGGCAGTTTCTCCTGAATCAGTGCGATGACCACGCGGATAATAATATCGGCATCATATCTCTTCAGGAAAAAGAAATCGCGGCTTTTGTTATCAAGGGAAACCTGCTCTCCGTTATGGATCTTGTGTGCATTTACTACAATATCACTGTGAGAGGCCTGCCTGAAAATTTTCTTCAGTTCTACTACTGGAAAAACGCCGCTTTGAATAATATCCCGCAGCACATTTCCAGGACCTACACTTGGCAGCTGGTTCTCATCTCCTACCAGAATGATCCTGGTTCCCGCAGTCACCGCAAGAAGCAGTGAATGCATAAGAAAAATATCCACCATAGACATCTCATCAATAATGATTACATCTGTATCCAGCGGATTCTCTGCATTCCGTTCAAAATGAACACCCTGAGACTCTCTGCCATCCTCATCCGGCACACCGTTCAATTCCAGAAGCCGATGTATTGTCTGTGCTTCATAACCTGTAGCTTCTGTCATTCGCTTGGCTGCTCGTCCTGTAGGTGCTGCCAGACGAAGAGTTGCGCCTTCGCCCTCGAAAAAACGAATAATTGCATTGATCGTGGTAGTTTTACCGGTACCTGGTCCTCCTGTAAGTATAAAAAGGCCATTTCCAGCAGCCTCTACAACAGCCTTCTTCTGCATTTCCTCCAAAACAGTACCTGTTTCTTTCTCAATCTGGGCAATTCTTCGCTCCATCATCTGCTCATTCTGTGGATAACGGATATTTAATTCAGTGAGCATTCTTGCTGTATTCAGTTCCAAGCGGTAATACTGGCTTGGATAAACCAGTACCTCTCTGTCATTCTCTTTTAAAACAACTTTCCGGTCAATTGCCATATCCATCAGATGTTTCTCCATATAAGAAACATCTACCTGAAGCAGCTGGGAAGCTCTGTCAAACAGTTCGTCCTTCGGAAGATATACATGTCCTTCCCCTGAAGCCTGGAGAAGAGTATACATCATACCGCTGCGGATCCTGTAATCTGAATCTGCATGTATACCAATACGTGACGCAATGGTGTCTGCAATTTTAAAGCCAACTCCCGAGATATCATCTGCCAGACGATAGGGATTCTCCTGAAGCACACTGTATACGGACTGACCATATTTCTGATATATCTTTGCTCCAAGATTCAGGGAAATGCCATATTTCTGCAGAAACATCATGGCTTTTCGCATATCTGCCTTCTCAGTCACCTGTACTGCAATCTCTCTGGCTTTCTTCTCACTGATTCCCTTGACTTCCGCCAGCCTTTCCGGTTCTTCTTCCACTATTCTAAGGGTATCCTCGCCAAAACACCGCACAATTCTGGCAGCAAGTGCTGCACCTACCCCTTTAATCGCTCCGGAACCCAGATAACGTTCCATAGCCTGGGTGTCCTCTGGTGCCTTTTCCGCATAAGACTGGATATTAAATTGTCTGCCGTATATATGGTGCTGGGAAAACTGTCCCTCAGCTTCAATGGTCACACCCTGTGTAACGTCAGGAAATGTTCCTACACAAGTCAGCTCTTCCTCTGAATCCGCGGTCTTAAGAACCATAACTGTATATCCATTTTCATCATTGCGGAATATGACATGATCTATATAGCCTGTAACTTTCTCACTCATTTGTTCTTCTCCTGCCGCCAGCACTAACCAAAGGGCACTGCTAGAATGTGTTTGAAAAAGTATTCCCGCAATCTGCACGCCCCACTTTGCAGAAAGCCTTTTTCAAACACGCTCTAGAACGCAGTACCCTTTTCATTATAGTTTACATAATATTTTATCTTTTGCAAAACAGAATAGCCAAATTATATGTTACTGTTTACGCTTTTCAAAGCAATCAGATTATTCTTCCATCCTGGTAATTACTTCCGCATATTTACCGGTTCCCACCACAACCGCAGACATAGCATCCTGCACAGTAAGAGTGCTTACGCCGGTCTTCTGCTCAATGAGGGTGTCCATTCCATGGAGCAATGCTCCGCCACCTGTGAGAACAATTCCTCTGTCTACAATATCTGCAGCCAGTTCCGGCGGAGTTTTCTCAAGCACTCCGTGCACAGTCTCCACAATCTGATTGGTAGCATCCCTCAATGCAATACGGATTTCTTCTGAAGTCAGAGTTACAACCTTGGGAAGTCCGGTGATCACATTTCTGCCTTTTACCTCCAGCATCCGCGGAGATGCTTCCTGGCAGGCAGTTCCGATTTTTATTTTTATGTTCTCAGCGGCCTCTTCCCCAATAAAAAGGCTGTGATTTTTTCTCACATAGCTCATGATTGCCTGGTCGAAATTATCTCCGGCAACCTTTACGGAAGCAGACACAACAGAGCCAGCCATGGAAATCACGGCAACATCAGTGGTTCCGCCTCCTATATCCACGATCAGATTACCAAAAGGCTTCGTCACATCTACTCCGGCACCAATTGCAGCTGCAATCGGCTCTTCCACAAGAAACACTTCCCTTGCTCCAGCCTGATAAGTAGCTTCCTCTACTGCCTTTCTTTCAATCTCTGTGGTTCCGCTGGGGATACAGATACTGATTCTAGGCTTTCGAAAGGCATGGCGACCCATTGCCTTGGAAATGAAATACTTCAGCATCTTCTCCATAACCGTATAATCTACGATCACTCCCTGGCGGATTGGCCGGATTACTTCCATATTTGATGAAACATGTCCGGTCATCTGTCTGGCTTCCTCACCGATTGCTTTTATTTTCTCTGAGTTCTTATCATAAACCACTACAGACGGCTCACTGACTACCAGCCCCCGTCCAGTGGAATATACCTGACTGTTTCTGGTTCCCAGGTCAATTCCAATATCACTGGCAGGCATTAAATTCCCCTTTCTCTCAAAACACTTTGTCACACTTTCTCTGCAAGAATTGTGCAATAAATGATTACCATTCATATTCCGAACTGTAATCATAAACACCACATTCTGCAGATGTGACTTTATAATTGTCTCATAGATTTTTCATAATTAATAGTCTTCGTACCATTATAAACAAAAATGCTTCAATTGGAAAGAGGTTTATTATCAGAATCACTTCAAATATTTCGCAACATAACGTCCTGTATAAGAAGCTGGATTCTTCGCCACTTCTTCAGGTGTTCCCTTGGCAACAACTGTTCCCCCGCCATCTCCGCCTTCCGGTCCGATATCAATTATATAATCAGCGGTCTTGATCACGTCCAGATTGTGTTCAATTACAACAACCGTATTTCCACCATCCGAAAGTCGACGCAAAATCTCCACCAGTTTCTGAACATCTGCAAAATGCAATCCGGTGGTAGGCTCATCCAGAATATAAATAGTCTTACCTGTACTGCGCTTACTCAGCTCTGCAGCCAGCTTAATACGCTGTGCTTCTCCGCCGGAAAGAGTGGTGGAAGGCTGTCCGAGACGAATATAAGAAAGACCGACATCATATAAGGTCTCTATCTTCCTTCTGATGGATGGAACGTTCTCAAAGAACGTCATTGCCTCCTCAACTGTCATATTCAGTACATCGTAGATGCTCTTATCCTTATACTTCACTTCCAGAGTTTCCCGATTATAGCGCTTACCCTTGCAAACTTCACAAGGGACATAAACATCTGGCAGGAAGTGCATTTCAATTTTAATAATACCATCACCACTGCAGGCTTCACAGCGTCCGCCTTTTACATTAAAGCTGAAGCGCCCTTTCTTATACCCCTTTGCCTTGGCATCTGCTGTAGCAGCAAAAAGATCTCTGATCTGGTCAAATACGCCTGTATAAGTAGCAGGATTAGATCTTGGTGTACGGCCAATTGGAGACTGGTCAATGGCAATTACCTTATCCAACTGGTCTATTCCAATAATATCATCATGCTTTCCCGGGATCACGCGGGCCCTGTTCAGATCTCTTGCAAGATGTTTGTAAAGGATTTCATTGATCAGAGAACTCTTTCCAGACCCGGAAACACCTGTAATACAGGTCATAATTCCAAGAGGAATATCCACGTCTATATGTTTGAGATTATTCTCTGCCGCCCCCTTAACAGTCAGATAACCGGTAGGTTCCTTTCGTACTTCCGGAACCGGGATTTTCAGTTTTCCGCTGAGATATGCTCCTGTAATGGACTTCGGATTCTGCATAAGTTCCTCAGCAGTGCCCATTCCAACAAGCTGTCCACCATGTTCTCCTGCGCCGGGTCCGATATCTACAATACAGTCCGCTGCGCGCATAGTATCCTCATCATGTTCAACCACTATAAGACTGTTTCCCAGGTCTCTTAGGTGCATCAAAGCTCCAAGAAGTTTATCATTATCCCTCTGATGCAGACCAATACTTGGCTCATCCAGAATATAGGCCACTCCCACCAGACCGGAGCCGATCTGGGTTGCCAGACGGATCCTCTGGGCCTCTCCTCCGGAAAGGGTTCCTGTGGCTCTTGACAAAGACAGATATTCCAGACCTACATTCAGCAGAAAGTCCAGTCTGGCCTTCACTTCCTTTAAAATCTGGGAACCGATCGATTCCTGCATCTGCGTCAGCTTCAGATTCTCCATAAACTCCCGGCATTTGCGGATAGAAAGCTCCGTCACCTGGTAAATATTCTGATCTCCTACGGTCACGGCAAGAGAGCTTGCCTTCAGCCGCTGGCCCTTACATGATTTACATGGAGTAATCCGCATAAATGTCTCATACTCCGCCTTGGAATTCTCAGAATACGTTTCCCGGTATCTCCGCTCCACATTTTTCAGAAGGCCTTCAAAGGCTACGTCATAGACACCTTCTCCCCGCTGGCCCTTATAATGAACCTTAATCTCACGTCCCTCGGTTCCGTAAATCAGCACGTCATGAATTTCCTTTGGATAATCTTCAAAAGGCGTGTCCAGATCAAATCCATACTCCTTTGCAAGTGCATCCAGAATGGCTCTGGTAAAGCTTCCCTTGTCCGTACAGGACTGCCAGCCCAGCACCACAATCGCACCCTGCAGAATGCTTAAAGACTTATCCGGAATCATCAAATCCTCGTCAAATTCCATCTTATATCCCAGACCAAAGCAGTCGGGGCAGGCTCCAAAGGGATTGTTAAAGGAAAAGCTTCTTGGCTCCACCTCCTCGATACTGATTCCGCAGTCGGGACAGGAGAAATTCATACTGAACTGAATCCCTTCCCCTCCAATCACATCCACCAGCATCAGACCGTCTGAAAGTCCCATAACCGTCTCAATCGAATCTGTAAGGCGCTTTTCAATCCCCTCTCTGACTGCAAGGCGATCCACCACAATCTCGATATTGTGCTTAATATTTTTCTCCAGCTTAATCTCTTCTGACAGCTCATAAAGATTTCCGTCAATCCGGACTCTCACATAGCCGCTTCGTCTGGCCTGCTCCAGAAGCTTTACATGCTCTCCCTTCCGTCCCCTTACCACCGGAGCCAGAAGCTGGATCTTCGTCCGCTCCGGCAGCTCCATAATCTGATCCACCATCTGATCAATGGTCTGCCTGCGAATCTCCCGTCCGCACTTTGGGCAGTGAGGAATTCCGATTCTCGCATACAAAAGTCTCAGATAGTCATAGATCTCTGTCACTGTTCCCACCGTTGATCTGGGATTCCTGTTGGTTGATTTCTGATCAATGGAAATCGCAGGAGAAAGCCCTTCAATACTCTCCACATCCGGCTTCTCCATCTGTCCCAAAAACTGTCTCGCATAGGAAGACAGGGATTCCATATATCGTCTCTGTCCCTCCGCGTAAATCGTATCAAATGCCAGAGATGATTTGCCGGAGCCGCTTAACCCCGTCAGCACCACCAGCTCATTTCTCGGAATATCCAGAGAAATATTCTTCAGATTGTGCTCATTGGCACCACGTATCTTGATATACTGCTTTGCCATGCTTTAAACCCTTCCTTTATCGTTCCACCGCCTCAGCCTCAAAAAGCCTTCCGGCAGATTCCAGACACCTGTCTGCTGCTCTCAGGAGGTCTTTCTTCTGCCTCCTGTCCGTATTCTGCGTAGCTGATCTGTATTTTATCACAGACCGGCCTCATTTGCAAACATTTGTTCGGACTGTCTTTTCCTTTTCCGACTCTCCGTCATGCAGGTTCCTGATTAATTTTTATGTCACATTAAATTGTTTTTTTTATAACAAAATATGATAATAAGTCTGATTTTGTTATTTTATTTTCATAATTGTCAAGTAAATAACTTATGTTGACTTTCTCTAAACTGTCATGATAGAATAAATCAAACGAAAAAAAAGAAAAAAGGAGGTAACACCTTGAGTATTTGTGTCATTACCGGCGGAACCACCGGAATCGGAGCTGAAGCAAGAGCCCTTTTACAGCAGCAGGGCCATGAAGTATTAAACATTGACTATAAAGGCGGAGATATTCTGGCAGACCTTTCCAGCAAAGAGGGACGTGAGCTTGCCATAAAAGCAGTCTGGGAGCGCTATCCCGACGGCATCGATATTTTAATCTGCAATGCAGGCGTCGGCCCCACGGCACCTCCAAAAATGATTTTTTCCCTGAACTTTTTTGCCTGTGTTGATCTGGCAGAGGGACTCCGTCCCCTTTTAAAGAAAAAACGCGGAAACTGTGTGATTACCTCCTCCAACTCCATTACCAATATGACCGTGCGTATGGACTGGGTAGACATGCTTTCCAACGTTATGGATGAGGATCGTGTTCTTGAATATGCTGATACGATTCCCAGAAACCTGACCCCGTCCTGCTACAGTTCTTCCAAGCATGCGCTTGCAAGATGGGTCCGCAGAATCTCTGCCTCCTGGGCTGTAGACGGACTGCGCATCAACTCCGTTGCCCCCGGCAACACAACCACCCCCATGACTCAGGGCATGACAGAGGCGCAGAGAGACGCTGCTCTTCTGATTCCTATTCCCACCCGCTATGGTACCAGAGAATTTCTGGATGCTAAAGAAATTGCCAACGCCATGGTCTTTCTCGCTTCGCCTCAGGCCAGCGGAATCAATGGTGTGATCCTGTTTGTAGACGGCGGCATTGATGCCCTGCTGCGCTCAGAACGATTCTAAAGGGAAAGGAGAACTGTTATGACATTGTTAGCGCAATATATGGACTGTATGCAGAAGGGCGACTGCGTCGCACTGGCTGATTTATTTACGGATCACGGCGTGATCCACGACTCCTCCACTATTAAGGCAGGAATGGATACCCTCCATCTGGAAGGAAAGATGGCCATTGAAATGATGTTCCACCATAAATTCGGATTTAACGGCGGTCCCTTCCCCATCTCCGGCATCCGGTACTTTGATGAGCGGATCGTCTGGTATTTTATTACCTACAATGGAAAAGTTGTTCCCGTTATGGCAACTCTTTCCGAAATGGAAGATGGAAAAATCAAACGGCTGAATATTTATCCCCTGTAAAAGATTTTTCTGCAAACCCGTTTTTCATCACAGGAGATATCTCCTCATACACAAAAAGAGACTGTGAAAAAAAAATCTGTTCTTCACAGTCTCTTTTTTGCATTTTTATCAGAAATCCTTAGAAATCAACCTCTGTACCGTAGAAGGTGCACTTAAACAGCTTTGCCATCTGCTCCGGATTGATGGATCTGGGATTAGAACCGGTGCATGCATCACCAACTGCATTTGCAGCGATCTCATCCAGCTTCTCCAGGAACTCGTCTTCCTTCACACCAAACTCCTGAATGGTCTTCGGAATATTCATCGCGCGGTTAAATTCTTCAATCTTCTCGATCAGAGCATTTACCTGAGCTTTTTCAGAGGTTCCGCCCAGACCTACACGTCTTGCAATATCTGCATATCTTCTCATAGCTTCCGGCTCATGAGCATTGTACTTAATAACATACGGAAGGTAGATTGCATTTGCACAGCCATGAGGAATATGACCGGTAGAGAATGCAGCGCCGGTCTTGTGAGCCATGGAATGTACAATACCAAGCAGGGCATTGGAGAATGCCTGGCCTGCAAGACACTGAGCATAATGCATCTGCTCTCTTGCATCCATATCCTTCTTATAAGACTGCGGCAGATAATCAAATACCATCTCAATTGCCTTGATTGCCAGCGGATCGGTAAACGGGCTGTTCAGGGTAGAAACGTATGCTTCGATTGCATGGGTCAGAGCATCCATACCGGTATAAGCTACCTGCTTGATGGGAAGGCTTTCAACCAGCTCCGGATCAATAATTGCCACATCCGGTGTAATCTCAAAATCTGCCAGCGGATACTTGATTCCCTTTGCATAATCTGTGATTACAGAAAATGCGGTTACCTCTGTTGCTGTTCCGGATGTAGAGGGAATTGCACAGAAATGAGCCTTTGTTCTCAGCTTCGGGAAATTAAACGGAGTAATCAAATCCTCAAAGGTTGTATCCGGATATTCATAGAATGCCCACATAGCCTTTGCTGCGTCAATGGGAGAACCGCCACCGATAGAAACAATCCAGTCCGGCTGGAATTCGGTCATAGCAGCTGCACCCTTCATCACAGTCTCAACAGAAGGATCCGGCTCAACACCTTCAAAAAATCTTACTTCCATTCCTGCTTCCTTCAGATAAGCCTCTACCTTGTCAAGAAAGCCGCCTTTTCTCATGGAGCTTCCTCCGGAAACAACAATTGCTCTCTTGCCGGAAAGGTTTTTCAGATTTTCCAGGGAACCTTTTCCATAGTATAAATCTCTGGGTAATGTAAATCTAGCCATCTCAATATCCTCTTTTCTTTTTGATGAATCAAAACTTGTTAAATTATTAACATTTTACTGCTTTTTCTTCAATTAGTCAAGAGGTTTTTTGATATTTTTTTAACATAATATTCATTTACATGTTATATCTGTCTATGATTCCTGATAGAAATAATTTTACCATATAAGAAATGACTTTCCACTCAGACGTAATATCGCCTCTGTAAGAAAATAATCTCCATAAATAATCGGAACCTGTCTGTCTGAAGCTCGGTCATATCGAGCAGAACCTCCATCTAAAACAGCGTCTTTATCAGGGTCCCAGCAGCAAAAAAATTCTATTGCTTTTAAACATTCCAAAGCGGACTGCACATAAAGATCTTTTTCCAGAGGCTTTACATGTTCTGAAAGCTCCAGCAAACCACAGGCTGCACATACCCCTGCTGTCGTATCATAGTAAACAGGTTCTTTCGGCGCGCGAAAATCAATGAGAGGGACATATTTTGTTAATGCTACATTGGCCATAAAGTAATGAGCAGATCTTTTTGCTGCATCTAAATAGTTTTTATTTCCCGTATAACGGTAAGCCAGGGCCATTCCATAAATTGCCCATGCCTGCCCACGGCTCCATGATGAGCCGCTCTCGTACCCCTGTCCTCCGGGGTTACTTTTGTATTCTCCTGTTTCCGGATCCATCTCAATCATATGATTACAGGAACCATCCGGTCTCAGAATATATTTTAAAGCCATATTAGAATGCTCAACTGCTATCTGCTTCCATGCATTCGTGCCATTCTCTTCTGCCGCCCAGTATAAAAGCGGCAGATTCATTAAACAATCGACAATAGCTATTCCCTGTCTATCTCCATTCCATGCACGTATAAAATGACCTGCCGGGTTATATCTTCCCGCCAAGATACCAGCCGCATGGAGCCCTCTCTTTCTGGAAGCCTGATTTCCAGTAAGGCGCCAGTTTGCTACGGCTGTGTGAAGCCATATAAATCCTACATCATGATCTAATTTAACAAACTCCTTTAAAGCCTCGTCCAGCCTTTCTTCGATTTGTTCTGCAGATTCTTTGAAGCACTCCTTTTCCGTTGCGTGATACATCTGCCACATCATTCCGGCAAAAAAACCATTGGTCCAGGCATTCAACTCCCTGGCGCCCATATCATAATAAACCCCATTTTCCGGAACATATGGCATCATACTTCCCAATCGTCTGCATTCTGCCTCAAGCTTTCGGCTTAATTTTTCTTCCAGCTCTTGTATCCAAATCTCCGCTTGCCTGTCAAGTCCGTAATGCATAACAATTTCCTCCCCCTATTATAATCGGTTTCTGCGTAAAAGAGGCCGTTACAATACTTTCCAGTTCCGTGATTCCCGGATGAATAGAAATCCTGACAGCAGGGAACCTGACATTTGGAAAAATTATATTCATATTGGAAAACGGGCGAACAACAACTCCCATACCTAAGGATGATATTAAGCGGCTTTCTCCATTCTCATCCCATACTGCAGAACTGTGCTCCTCCTCTGCTTGAAAAGTCTGTTCCATACAATCCGGATAAGAAAATCCACATTCATATGCCTCACATTCTAACTGACTGACAATTCTGTGCCGTCGTTTATGCCCTCCCTCTATGGGAGCCAGCCATGTTTCTACCTCAATTCCGTCCACAGGACTCCATTTTGCATAAACCTCCTGTTCCGTAACTGTATGCGCAATACATTTTCTCCGTACATAATACATTCCATGGGCATAAAACGTCAGCATACTATCTGTTCCAGCCTGCTCTAAACAATGAAAAGAGCGGGAAATGCAATATCCAAAAACTGTCGAATATGCAAATTTTGCATATTTCTCTGCCGCCATTGGATGTTCCATAGTAGGATACTGACCTGCTGTCAATGCCACTGCCTCTTTCGTCCTGTGACAAATCAGCATATCACATTCTTTCACTGCATACACCTTTTTCAGGACAGGAAATGGCTCTTCCTCTGCGCTCCAAAAAGGATGGTCATCCGAAAGAGCCAGAAATACAAATGTCTTCAAAGCCCAATAGGGAGAACCCGGAGCGTTATAGGTTTCTGACATCAAAAGATTGGGATATGTATAACCTACTGTAAGAACTCCTCCATTATCAAAAATAGGCTGGTTCATCCAGTATTCCAAATGACGGGACAAAATTCCTTTCATGATTCCCCAGGAAAAACACTCCACCTCAGCCAAAGCACATGCTGAAAAAAATGCCGCCTGTGCAAAGCGATAGGTGAGAGAGCGGCCAAAAGGCAGTGCTTTTCCCTCATCATCAAACCAGTAAATAAAACTCTGGGCAAATTCCTGCGCACGTTTTCGAAACAGTTCTGTATGTTCCGGATCCTCCTTTTTCATAAAACGCGCATATAACAGACAGTAAAAATGAATGCCAAAGGATACATAATAATCCTTCTGAGGTCGTTTTCCATCGGAATACCAGCCATTTCCCAAATAAAAGGATTCATAGCTTTCCATTGCTTTCTGCACTTCTTCCGGATTCCATTTTTTCCCTACGCTCTTCAATGCCAGATTTACAAGTACCTTGAAAAAATGCCAGTTATTATCTGCCTGCGCATAAAGGTTGATCTGATACAACCATTTCGCTAGGGAATCCTTTTCCGTTTCCTTTAGAGGATCCCACAACTTTTCCGGCACCATCAAAATCCCATAAGCAATTGCTGCCATTTCTACCATTCTCTGATCCTTTGTATGGAGATCCCCCCAATAGGACGGAGACTCTGGATCTGTTCCCGCCGCAAGCCCCTTCTGATAAACAGGAAGCAGACTCCTGTCCGTTCCTCCTCCTGCCCAATAAGATGCAAGCCCCCATAAAACTCTGGAAAAACCCTCCAGTTCTGCAATTCTGTTTCCATATCCTGCAGATGCTGCTCCCAGAGAAAGCCCTGACCCGTCATCAAGATAATGACGGGTCAGAGGTTTTAGCATCTTAAGGAGCATATTTTGATAATCCGCTTTTTTCTTCATATCAATCTCCTCTGTGTATACTCAATTATTCTGCTTTCAGTTCATCCAGAACTTCCTGATACTGCTCCATCAAAGACTTTGCCGCCTCTTCCGGAGTAATATCTCCATAAATCACTTCCTGAATCAGATCTTTACGAATCACTTCCAGATCTGTATTTCCACTGATCATGTTATTTGTGTAAGAATTCTTCTCTGAAATTTCAACTCCCTTTCTCTGAATATCGCTTACAACTCCCATTTCAATTAAGATTTCATCAGACTGTTTTGTAGGACAAAAGCCGATATTGGTTTTGCATAATGCAATCGCTTCCGGATCATTCATTAAATAATCCAGGAATTTAGCAGCCTCTTCTTTATAGGCAGAATTATCATTGATCGCATATCCTCTGTCTCCACTGTATGGAACACCACTGCATTTTGCATCTGGAATTACAGGAATTGCAATCACATCTAAAGTGCTTTCTGTCGAATTCAGATATTTAGGAGCGCTGCCTGTATAGTCGATAACCATACCTATTTTTCCATTAATCCATTTATTATTCTGATCTACCTGTCCTGCAAAAACAGCTGCATCTCCAAACGGCTCTAGTGTATTTGTTTCATATAATTCCATAACATTCTGGAAAGCACCTAATGCATCTTCTTCTGTAAAAGCAGGCGCATAAGCCTCTTCATCAATCATAGGACCGCCTGTCTTCTGGGTCAAATACGGCTGAATAAAAAGACGGCTTAACATATCAGCATCTGCGGTCATTAAATAAGCATCCTCATCCTGTGCATGAATAGAAGCTCCCAATTCTTTGATTTCATCCCATGTATAATCCTTTGTCAAATCAATTCCATACTGCTTCGCAAAATCTGTATTTACATATACCACAGCACCTCCTACCGTACATGGGAACAAATTCGGTTCTCCATTATAAGTTCCCGCAATTTCAAGCAGACGATCCTTTAAGGTTGTCAGATCAACCGGAAGCGTTGACAAATCTGCCAGATAATGCTTGGCCCCCTGAATATCCGGCAGCCATTCCTTATTTAACTGGATAATATCCGGTGCTGTATTACTAGAAAGCGTAGTCATAATTTTCTCATAATATCCATCAAATCCCTGATATTCCGCTTCAATCTTTACGTTTGGATTTTTCTTCTCATATGCTTCAATAACAGCAAGCAGCGATTGATGTCTGCTGTCACTTCCCCACCAGGAAAAACGCAGAGTAACATCCCCATCTTTACTTTCTGCAGCAGACTCTTCCGTTTCTTTCCCTGCATTTCCCGATGTTTCTGTATCAGAACTCTGTCCTGAACATCCCGTCAATGCACTTGCCGTCATAACTGCTGCTGCCGCCAATGCCATTCCCCTCTTCATAAACCTTCTCATTTTCATAGTCCTCCTTATTTGAATTTTATAATTTATATTTCTATTTCTTTAACCCTTTACTCCTCCAGCTGTAATTCCCTCAACAAAGTACTTCTGCGCAAAGAAGTAAAGAAGGATTGGCGGAATCAACGATACAAATGACATAGCTAAAACCTGATTCCATGGCGTTGAAGAACCCTGGCTGTCAATAGACATCTTCAGTGCTAATGACATTGTATAGTTTTTTACACTACTGATATAAATCAAATTATTAAAATAATCATTCCATCTCCATAAAGTCTGAAAAATAACTACAGAAAACATTGCCGGCTTCATTAACGGAGCTAAAATTTTCACATATACCATAAAAGGATTGCAACCATCCATATAAGCAGACTCGTCCAGTTCTTTCGGAATACTGCGCATAAACTGTATCTGCTGGAAAATCAAAAATGGATAACAGGCCAACAGCGCCGGTGCCCAAAAAGGCATATAAGTATCAATCCAGCCGAAACGATTAAAAGCTACATAACGCGGAATCATAATTACTGCGTCCGGAAGCATCAGTGTAGAAATCATTAGCATAAACAACAGCTTTTTAAACGGAAATTTAAATCTGGCAAATCCATATGCAACAATTCCTGTCGAAAGTGTAGTCAATACAACTGTAGGGACTACAAGTTTAAATGTATTCATGTAAAATGTAAAATAAGAATACTGACCGCTTCCTTTCCATCCCTCTCTGTAGGAGGAAAAGGAAAAATGTTCTGGAAGTAATGTCATTTTTCCAAAAAGCTCTTGGTTATCTTTAAATGTGGCAAAGAACAGCCATACAACAGGATAGAGCATCGCCACACCCATGGCAATCAATATCACATACGCTATAAAATTTGCTCTTTTTTTTCTCATCAGTCAGCCCCTCCATCATTATAAAATACCCATGCACTGGATGACTTAAATACCAGCATTGTAATGCAAAGAATCGTAATAAACATCACCCAAGAAGATGCGGATGCATATCCCATTTTCAAATTCTGAAACGCATCCTCATAAATCTTTACTCCCATCAGATAGGTTCCATGATTTGGACCTCCATTTGTAATAATAAATGCTGATGTAAACTCTTGTAGTGCATGTATGATCTGCATAATCAGATTGAAAAATACTACTGGTGTCAAAAGTGGAAAGGTTACATTCCAGAACTGAACCCATTTATTTGCTCCATCTACAGAAGCTGCTTCATATAACTCTGTTGGAATATTTTTCAAGCCAGCCAAAAACAGCACCATCGAAGAACCAAACTGCCACACGACAAGAAGGCTAATTGTAATCAGCGCAATATCTGGATCTCCCAGCCAATTCACTGCTGGAATATGAAATACTCCAAGAAGCTTATTAATCATTCCATCTTTCATAAACATAAAACGCCATAAAATCGAAATGGCTACACTTCCCCCCATAATAGACGGCAAGTAATAGACGGTACGAAACAGACTGATTCCTTTTAACTTCATATTCAGAATCATCGCTACAATCAAGGCCATAACCAATTTCATCGGCACAGACATAAGAGCATACTTAAATGTCAAAATAAAGGATTTGATAAAATATTTATCTTTATTAAACAACTCCACATAATTTTTCAATCCTACCCATTTTCCGTCTGCTAAAATAGAAAAATCAGTAAATGAGTAATATAGAGACATAAGCAGCGGATAGGCCTGAAGAATTAAAAATCCCAGCAGCCATGGAAAAATAAAAAGCAATCCCCACCGCCAGTTCTTGGGATATTTACGAACAGTGGCTCCTCCTCTGTTTTGCTTTTTCATATGTAGTACCTCCTTCACACCTTTGTGTTTTCTACTTCATAATTCTAGCATTATTTATGAAATTTGAGCCCCTGCGTATATTGCTTTCATCTATCATTTTTATCTATCATTATTTTAGAAGTCTATCATTATTTTTGATGTTATCCTGAAAAGTGTCTAATGTTTTGACTTCAAAAGGGGGCCATGATATACTTAAATCAGCTTGACAGGCCCCTCTATGGGACTGTCTTTTTCATAAAATAAAGGAGAATTACCATGTATGAGCTTTTAATCGCAGATGATGAAACCAGTTCCCGCTCGATTTTAGCCTCCTGTTTTCCATGGGAAGAACAGGGATTTCATATTTGTGGACAGGTCAATAACGGGCTTGAAGCCTGTGATTTTATCAGCAGCCATACTGTTCATGTCATTTTAAGTGACATCAGCATGCCTGTGATGGACGGGATCATGCTTGCCAAAGAGCTGTTTTCCAAAAATGGTCCCCGCCCCATTCTTGTTTTTTTAAGTGCCTATGACAATTTTAAATATGCTCAGGAAGCTATCCGATATGGAGTCAGATACTATATTTTAAAACCTGCTGATTTTTCCGAATTAAAAGATGTGTTCTCTACCATTCGCCAGGAACTGGATACTAAATTTAATATCGTTTCTCATGACAGCGTTCTCTCCTCTTCCGATGAGATCATACAGAAAGTATTATCTTACTGTTCTCAGAACTATCAAAACGGAACTCTGGCAGAACTGTCCGATATTTTATATCTGAACTCTTCTTATTTGAGTCAATTAATACGACAGAAAACGTCAAAAACCTTTTCCGATCTGCTGAATGATGCCCGGATGAAACAGGCTGCCTTGCTTCTTCAGGATCCTGACGCAAAAATATACCATATCAGCACGCAGGTCGGATATGTGAACCCCAACAACTTTGCCAGAGCCTTCAAGACTTACTGGGGTGTTACCCCTACCACATACAGAAACCATGAAAAATCAAAAAACAATTAAAATCAGAAAAAAAGCCCATTCCACTACTCTTCATTTTTTTATCAGAAGTCTGCTGGCAAATATTCTTCTTCTTTTAATACCGCTTTTATTAGTAAGTACCTACAGCATATTCCGCACATCCAAGGAGAATGATGCAGATGCCAAAGAAAGCGCATATAATACTTTAAAACGGGCTGAATCTATTTTGAGAAGCTATTATAACCATGTTGACAATGCCTGTGTATTCCTTTCTTCGAACCCAAAAGTTTCCATGAGTCTTCAAAAGGCATTTAAAGAACCCAGTTTTTCTTTGGATTCACTAAGAGCACTGGAAAATATTTCGCTAAGCTTTCAGAATCAGATTTATACCAATGATCTTTTAAATGCCATTTATATTTATTATACTAATGACTATGGAAGGATTTTTGCGCCTCTGAATTCAAAAATTTTGTCCTTTTCCGAAGAAAATGAAAAACGAATTCTTTCGTTATTTGACTGTGTAGGAGAAACAGATGCGTGGATGGAGTTTTCTTCCACCCCATTTTTGTATACAGAATACCCTTCGGAAAATCTCCTGATTTGCCGAAAACTTTCAAAACGGGCTACTGAAATACAAAATGGTATTGTGATCTACAGTTTTCGAGCTGATCGGCTGAAAAAAGAAATGGATCAGCTTTTGACCTATCCAAATCAAAAGCTATTTCTGATTGATCCGAGTTCAAATATCCTGTGGCCTGCCTCAGATTCCTTCACAAAAGAAGATCTGATAACAATCAGTCACTCTTTTTCTGGACAGCCCCATGAGACATCAAATACAAAAATATATGAAGGAGTTTATGATAATTGGCATACAGCCTGTCTCACAACTCCCCGCTCCTATGGTTTTTCTTTTCTGCTTCTAACCCCACGAGCAGAAATATATTCTACTACCATACATTTAACCAGTATGTATATTCTGATTACAATTCTTGCTATAGCAGTTGCCGGTTTTCTCGCCCTGTTAAAGACAAAGCATGAATATAAATATTTAAATCAGATTATCTCTGTATTTACAGCACCGGAAACCGCCATTCATAACGTCCCCGTTTCCCGCAGCTTTCGTTCTGGTCCATTTGAATTTATACTGACGAATGTAATCAATCTCTTTATTGAACAAAACTATCTTCGCATTCAGGATTCAGAAAAAGAAGCCAGACTTCAGCTTTGGAAAATACAGGCTCTGCAGCACCAGATTAACCCGCATTTTCTTCATAATACACTTAATACTATTTATTGGGAATCTATACGTCTCGCCGGAAGTGAAAATCTATGCAGCCGTATGATTTCCAATCTATCCTCTATGATGCGTTATTCCCTAGGCGATCCTCAGGAGGACGTTTTGGTTGAAGATGAACTTGAATACCTGGAAAAATATATCAATATTATGAAACTTCGATATCCTGATCTATTTGAATACAGTACTTATGCCGATCCTGGATGCAGCGGAGCTTCCATTAAAAAAATGCTGCTGCAGCCTCTAATAGAAAATTCCATTTATCATGGATTAAGAGGAAACAGAAGCAGCGGACGTATACAAGTTTATGTTCATCAAAAACATTCTCGATTATATTTCACAATTTATGATGCAGGAAAAGGAATGACAGAAAATGAGCTGGAGGTCCTAAAAAAACGTTTAAAAAATCAGGAACACAGCATAAGCCAGCATATTGGACTTTCCAATACCAACGCACGGCTTATTCTCGCCTATGGCTCTGATTCACGGTTACAAATCACGAGCAAAGAGGGAAAATTCACGGTTGTCTGGTTCTCCATCCCTATCAATCCTTAAAAAAGAGCGGCTGCTTCCCACGATCCCTGACCGTAGGAAACAGCCGCCCCTTTTAGAGAAACTATAACACTATATTATCATTCATTTTCTTCCTGAGACGCTGATTCTTCTGTTTTCTCCGGCTCTTCGATTGTCTCAGATTTCTTCGTTATCACCGGTTCTTCTGCTACCTGCGGCTCTTCCACTGCCTCCGGTTCCTTTCCACGGTTTAAAATCTCCATGAATTCCTCTCCGGTAATAGTCTCTTTTTCCAGAAGATAAGCAGCAATTTCATTCAGCTTTCCTGCATTGGCCTTTAAAATTTCCATAGCCTTTGCATACTGTTCCTTCACAATCCGGATTACCTCTTCATCTACCATACGGGCCGTATCCGGAGAACAGGTCATGGAGGTATCAGCGCTCAGATACGGATTGTTTACCGTCTCTAAGGCAACCATACCAAACTGGTCACTCATGCCGTACCGGGTTACCATGGCTCTGGCAATCCTGGTTGCCTGCTCAATATCATTGGCCGCACCTGTTGTGATGGAACCAAACATGAACTCTTCTGCCGCCCGGCCGCCGGTGAAGGTGGCAATCTTGTTAAGAGCCTCCTCCTTGCTCATCAGGAATCTTTCTCCCTCGTCCACCTGCATGGTATATCCCAATGCACCGGAGGTTCTGGGGATAATGGTAATTTTATGAACAGGAGCGCTGTGGCTCTGGCAGGCCGCTACCAGTGCATGGCCGACCTCATGGTAGGAGACAATCCTCTTCTCATCTACAGAAACGCCGGAATCCTTTTTCTGATAGCCGGCAATAACTACCTCCACGCTTTCCTCCAGATCTGCCTGGCTGACTACGCTGCGTCCCTGGCGAACCGCCCGGAGAGCGCCCTCGTTAATAATATTGGCCAGCTCTGCGCCGCTGGCACCTGAGGTTGCCCGGCCAATAGCATCGAAATCCACATTGTCAGAAAGCTTGACCTGCTTTGCATGAACCTTCAGAATCGCCACACGACCCTTCAGATCCGGAAGCTCCACAGGAATTCTCCGGTCAAACCGGCCCGGACGAAGCAGGGCCTTATCCAGGGATTCCGGCCGGTTGGTCGCAGCCAGAATAACAACGCCCTTCTTGCCGTCAAAGCCATCCATCTCTGTCAGAAGCTGGTTTAAGGTCTGCTCCCGCTCGTCATTGCCGGAAAAGCCTCCATTGTCACGCTTCTTTCCGATCGTATCAATCTCATCGATAAAGACAATACAGGGCGCCTTTTCATTGGCCTGCTTAAACAGATCACGAACCTTTGCCGCACCCATACCTACAAACATCTCTACAAACTCAGAACCGGAAATGGAGAAAAACGGCACATGGGCCTCTCCTGCCACAGCTCTTGCCAGCAAAGTTTTACCGGTTCCGGGAGGGCCTACCAAAAGCGCACCCTTCGGAAGGGTTGCTCCGATATCCGCATATTTCTTCGGATTGTGAAGGAAATCCACAATCTCCTTCAGGGCCTCCTTGGCCTCCTCCTGTCCTGCCACATCTGCAAAGGTCTTTCCTGTCTCATTTTCCGCATAGATCTTGGCATTGGACTTTCCAAAGGTCATGGCATTGCCCATGCCTCCGCCCATTTTCTTCATCATCATGCGGCTGAACACCTGTCCAATCACCAGCAGCATGACAAACGGGAGAATCCAGTTAAAAAATATATTCTGCAGAGGCGATGCCTTTGTAGGAATCGGCTCTGTAAAGGTCACATTCTTTTCCCGCAGACGATCCAGCAAATCCGGATCCGGCCAGGCGCCTGTCTTGAACAGCTGTACATTCTCTGCCCGCATCTGCATCTGCTCAATCAGCTCAAACATGGTGCCTTCTCCCTGGGCGCTGTCTGCCGGAAGCTCCGGTTCTGTCCAGAAGGTGATCTGATCATCTGTTCTGTTTACTCCCTTTACCAGGCCCTCATCCAGCATATCCAGGAACTGATCGTAGGTAACCTCTGTCACCTTCCGCTCTGTCAATGATGGAAATATCAGCACATTCAGCAAAAGCAGCACAACTAAAATAATGCCATAATAGTATAATATACTTTTTGGCGGTCGTTTCGGCTCATCATTTTTCATACCCATAGACTAATCTCCTTTTTCCATATAACTATTCCATAGAAAAAATTTTTTCTGGATAGTATAACATTAAGTATACAACAAAAACGAGGGTAATGTAACCCTCGCTTATAAAATCTTTCTAAAGTTGGCATAAAAAATGTGTAACAGCTCAGGGCGCTTTTTTCCGCCCCGAAGCTGCCGCACTCTTTTATTTTAGTCTGGAACTACAGGAACTGCATCTGCAGGAATCGGACATACAAATCCGTCTGCCGTCCGTTTTTCAAATTCCTCCCGCGCTTCCTTTAAAAGCTCCTCATGATTCATCAGATCAATCGCTGCTGCTGCCAGCACCTTTCCTGCATGAACAGCTGCCTTGTGTCCGATCTCGGTTCTGTCACAGGATACATTCTGCCAGCTGTGACCGGGACATCCGTTGGGCCAGGCTGCCACATGAATCTGAGCCGTAGGTGTCAGCCAGCTTACATCGCCCACATCTGTAGAGCCGGGCTTGAACGCATCCTTCTGGTACAGAGGAGCCAAAAATCCGTTCATCTTATGTCCGAAATCCTTCTGCATGGCCTTTACCGCCTCAAAGGCTTCCCTGTCATTGGCTGCAGCCACTCCCGGAACCTTGTCGCTTCCCGGATAGGTTTCTGCCAGCTGATCCGCATAAGCCAGCTCTTCCTCTGTATAGGAGGGAACTCCCAGCTCCTTGTAGTTTTCATAAAGAACCCGCTCCAGGGCAAAATTACTTACCGTATCAGAAAGTCCGTCAATAAACTGCCGTTCAAAGGTTGTCTCCGTCATCAGAGCCGCGCCCTCTGCAATCTTATCGACTCTGGCCTGAAGCTCCACTGCCTCTGCCACATGGTTGGAACGCACCATATAAAGCACGGATGCAGCAGGCTGAACCACGTTGGGGCTGCGTCCGCCTGCATCTGTAATAGCATAGTGAATGCGTGCCTTATCGCTCATATGCTCTCTTAAAAACTGTACGCCGATATTCATCAGCTCAACTGCGTCCAGAGCGCTGCGTCCCTTATCCGGGGCTCCTGCCGCATGGGAAGCCACTCCCGTAAATTTGTACTGCACCTGAATACAGGAATTTGAGGAACCGGTAGCCACCTCATTGACATCCTCCGGATGCCAGGTCAATGCTGCATCCAGTGTTTTCCACACTCCATCTCTGGCCATAAATGCCTTGGCAGCTCCTCCCTCTTCTCCGGGACAGCCGTAGAGAATTACCGTGCCTGGCTTTCCTGTTTCTTCCAGATAAGCCTTTACGCCCAAGGCCGCAGCCATAGCGCCTGCGCCCAGCAGATTGTGGCCGCAGCCATGACCGCAGCCCCCTGCCTTCACTTCCTTCCGCTCCAGACTTCCGCCTTCCTGGGAAAGTCCGGAAAGAGCATCATACTCCGCCAAAAATCCAATCACCGGCCGTCCCTGTCCGTAGCTGGCGGAAAATGCGGTTTCAATGCCGCTGATTCCCTTTTCCACCTGAAATCCTTCCTTTTCCAGCACTTCGCAATAGAGGGCCGCTGACTTTACCTCCTGAAGAGACAGCTCTGCATACTCCCAGATGTGATCTGCCACATTTCCAATCAGATCCGCTTTTTCTTCGATTGCATTTACGGCATTTTGCTTTTCCTGTGTCATTCTGCCATACCTCCGTTTAAGAATTTTTGACGTCAGCAGTTGTCCGGATTCCCTTCCCGGCGAAACTTTCTGCTGGCACTTACAGCAAATCGTCCGGTTCCTGTGGGAATTCCGGACGATTTATAAACATTTTTATTGTTTTTATAATACCTTGGCCAGGAAATCCTTCAGACGCGGATTCTGCGGATTTTCAAAGATCTCCTTCGGCGTGCCCTGCTCAAGCAGTTTTCCGTCTGCCATGAACAGCACACGGCTTCCCACCTCACGGGCAAAGCCCATCTCGTGGGTAACCACCACCATGGTCATGCCCTCCTGGGCCAGCTCCTTCATAACATCAAGAACCTCGCCTACCATCTCCGGATCCAGAGCAGAGGTGGGCTCGTCAAACAGCATAACCTCCGGCTCCATTGCCAGAGCACGGACAATCGCCACACGCTGCTTCTGACCGCCGGACAGCTGAATCGGATAGGCATCTGCACGATCCTTCAGACCTACCCGGTCCAAAAGAACCAGGGCCTTTTCCTCCGCCTCTGCACGGCTGATATTCTTTACCTTCATAGGCGCAAGAACCATATTTTCCAGAATCGTCATATGAGGAAAGAGGTTAAAATGCTGGAAAACCATGCCCATCTTCTGGCGCAGGCTGTCTACATCCAGTTTGACTGTCTTTCCCTCGCTATTTTTATATTTCTTCTTTGTCAGATCTACGCCGTTAAAAAGAATAGCTCCGCCGGTCGGCTCCTCCAGAAGATTCAGACTTCTGAGGAAGGTGGACTTTCCGGAACCTGAAGGTCCGATGACAGCAATCACATCGCCCTTGTTGATGTCAACTGTCACTCCGTCCAGAGCCTTAATAGCGCCGCCCTTATACCATTTTTTTAAATCTGTAACCTGAATCAGACTATCTCTTGTCGCCATGGCTCATTCTCCTTTCAAAGTATGCAATCAGCTTGGAAGCCGGGAAGCACAGACAGAAGTACATTGCCGTAGCTACCAGCAAAGGTTCAATAATAACAAAGGTTGCACCCTTTACCGCATTTACTGCAGACATAATATCCTGTACGCCGATGGTATAGGTAATAGCGGACTCCTTAATAATAACAACAAACTCATTGGCAATGGCCGGAAGAATATTCTTCAGAGCCTGAGGCAGAATAATATACCGCAGGTTCTGCACCTGGGAAAGACCCAGAGAACGGGCTGCCTCTGTCTGTCCGCCGTCAATGGACTGAATACCTGCACGGATAATCTCGCACAGGTAAGCGCCGGAGTTCATGCCCAGAGCCACAACACCCGGGAAAAACCGGTCAAATTTGATAAATCCGAACATCTTAAAGGACGGAAGGTCAATGATGCCGAACACTCCGTAATAAATAATAAATACCTGAACAACTACAGGTGTGGAACGAAGGATTTCCACATAGGCGGTTGCCAGAAAAGCCAGCGGATTAAAACGGCTGAGAGCCGCAAGGAAACCTTCCTCCTTCTGGTGGCCGTCCTTGTCAAAGCCAAGAGCCCGGAAAGGGCGTACATTGGACATCCGCATCAGCGCCAGAACCAGCGCAATACAGAAACCAATCATTACGGTAAACAAAGAAAGCAGTACCGTAACCAGAACTCCCTGTCTGAACAGTTCGGCGTAAGGCACGATTTTGGAGAAATTACTCCATTTGATAAATTGATCCATAGTATACTCCTTTCATGGGGATCCTGACCGGCGGCAAGTATCTTTCTTACACACCAAAAGGCCGCCGGCCTTTTCCCTGTCCGGGAAAACCGGCTGCCTTCACTATCATTCTGAATCAGTTCAGATTACTGCTGAACATTGCCCTCTGCATCCAGAAGACCCTCATACTTCTCACCAGACGCCTGCTCATTTGCCTCTGCAATGAACTTCTCCATGGTACCGTCCTCCAGAGCCTTTGCAATAGAAGCATTAACTGCGTTTAACAACGGCTCATTGCCTTTGCATACACCGATGGCAGAGCCTTCAGACTCATAAGGAACCTCTAATACCAGTTCCAGCTCCGGATAGTTCTTCTGATAGCTTACAGCTACATCTGTCTCAATATAAGCTGCATCCATCTTACCGGTCAGAAGCTCGGAAATAATATCAGTAACCTTCGGCAGAGCAACAATATCTGCATCCGGGCTGTTTGTCTGTGCCAGATCCATCTGAATGGAACCGGTCTGTGCACCAACAGAAACCTCGGGCTTGTTTACATCCTCAAAGCTGCTGAACTTCTCAGCATTTGCCTTGGTAGTAACCAGAGACTGTCCGCCCATGTAATACAGATCGGAAAAATCCATGATGTCTGCACGCTTGGGATCCGGAGAAAGTCCTGCCATGCCCAAGTCAACAGACTTGGTGGACAGTTCGCTTAATACGCCGTCAAAATCAACGGTAACTACCTCCAGCTCCAGTCCCAGATCATCTGCAATGTACTGAGCCAGAGCCATATCGAAGCCGGCCAGCTTGGGAGTTCCGTCCTCACCGATTGCATAGAACTCATAGGGAGCAAAGTCCGGGCTGGTAGCAACAGTCAGCTTGCCTTCATTTACAGTTGTAATCTCAGCAGCCTCTGCTGCGCTCTCGCCCTCAGCAGCAGTCTCACTCTCTTCAGCCTCTGCAGAAGCCTCAGCTGCAGTGGTTGCAGCCTCAGTTGCAGCTGCGGTAGTCTCTTTTTCTCCGCCGCCGCAGGCAGTTAAAGAAGCAGCCATAACAGATGCCATGGCAACAGCAAATAATTTCTTTTTCATAATTACATCCTCCTCATACTGCATATATTCATTTTTCATGAATATTATGCATATTTATTAACCTCTCGATAGTTATTCATTATACTCATTTTCTCAAATAAATCAAGTCTTTTTCTTTCAAAAATTCGTATTTTTTTTCGATTTTTTTGCATAAAATGCAAAAAATGCAGGAATCCTGCATTTTTCTGCACATTGCTTTTAATTTTCGTCCACGATCGGTTCAGAAACAAACATCCGCACAAGAATCAAAGCTCCCATCATCAGAACAAATCCTATCGGCAGACAGATCCATGCATTCTGTACAAATCCTGCAATCACATAGGTGACAAAAGAAACGGCTGCAGCCAGTACAACATAAGGAATCTGAGTCATTACGTGGTTTACATGCTCACACTGGGCTCCTGCAGATGCCATAATGGTTGTATCGGAAATCGGAGAACAGTGATCTCCGCAGACAGCACCTGCCATACATGCGGAAATAGAAATCGTCATCAGCTCCGGATTGCTGTTCTCAAATACAGCAACTACAATCGGAATCAGGATACCAAAGGTTCCCCATGAGGTGCCGGTTGCAAAAGCCAGGAAGCAGCCCACCACAAAAATAATTGCCGGAAGGAAGTTTAACAGAGAACCTGCGCTTGCCTTCACCATGTTGGCCACATACACATCTGCACCCAGGCTGTCTGTCATAGCCTTCAGGGTCCATGCAAAGGTCAGAATCATAATTGCCGGAACCATGGCCTTGAATCCGTCAGGAATACATCCCATACAGTCGTTAAAGGTCATAACGTGACGTACCTGATATAAAATAATCGTAATAACAAGAGCAAAAAAGCTTCCCAGAGTCAGTCCCAGAGATGCATCACTCTGAGAGAAGGCTGTTACAAAATCAGTTCCGGAGAAAAATCCGCCGGTATACAGCATTCCGATAACACAGCATACAATCAGAGCGGCAATCGGAATCAGAAGATCCAGAACCGTTCCCTTTGCAGCCACAATCATATCGTTGGAATCCTTGTAGGGACGTCCGTCTGTTGTATAAAGATCTCCCTTTACTGCATTTTTTTCATGCTTGGCCATAGGACCGAATTCTTCTTTCAGAAGAACCATGGCTACCATCATCACAATCGTTAAGATTGCATAGTAGTTATAGGGGATTGCACGGATAAACATGGAAAATCCGTCCTCACCCTCTACAAAGCCCGTCACTGCAGCCGCCCAGGATGAAATCGGAGCGATAATGCAGACCGGAGCAGCAGTTGCGTCAATCAGGTATGCCAGCTTTGCTCTGGACACCTTAAATTTGTCTGTAACAGGACGCATTACGCTTCCTACAGTCAGACAGTTAAAATAGTCGTCAATAAAAATCATGACTCCCAGAAGGATCGTGGACAGCTGGGCTCCTGTACGGCTTTTAATCCGTTTTGCAGCAAACTGTCCGAAAGCGGCAGAACCGCCGGCTCTGTTCATCAGACCTACCATTGCGCCCAGAATAACCAGGAATACCAGAATTCCCACGTTATAGCTGTCAGACAGAACGCCGATAACGCCGTTTTCAAACATGTGGGTTACTGCAACTTCAAAGTTCATTCCGGAGTACAGAACAGAACCTACTAAAATTCCCACAAATAAAGAGCTGTATACCTCCTTGGTAATCAAAGCCAGCCCGATTGCCACCACCGGCGGCAGAAGCGCCCACATCGTTCCATACGCTGCCGGAACATACTCAGCCGCAGCCTCCTCTGCACCAAAAGCAGCAAAGGCGAACATCAGCACCAGAATCAGTGCTGCAGGCAGTACCATTTTCCATTTTGCATTTTTTCTCATTCCCTGCATTTGTAACTTCTCCCTTTCTTTTTTGCTGTAAACAATCCAGAATCCCATACCATCCTGAATTGTCTGGTTCCGAATAAAAAACACCACAAACGGCAGTTCTCCCTGAATAGCGCGTTTGTGGTGTATCAGATCTTATAAAAAGTATTACTTAACAGCACAGATAGCGCTCCACATATTGTGACAGTATGCCGCATCTTCTGCGTCATCCCAGAATCATCTGCCCGGACCGGCAAATCATCCTTCGGCGGTATCCCCTTTCCCTGAGCGGCTGTCCTGCCTTCTCTGCTCCCGGTACTGATGAATCCCGCGCCTCTATCATGTTATCTCTGTTTCGTCTGCGGAAACATTTTATTCATTTCCGCTATTGTATCATGTCTTCTTCATAAAAGAAAGAGGGTTTTTGATTTTTCCTCTATTTTCGTTGTTTTCCATTAATTTTCATGCTTTTTTCTCAAGAATCTGTCCGAAAACCTCATCCGGATGGCTGATAATATACTGAGGATGGAAGCTTTCCAGCTCTGCCCTGTCCCGAAAGCCCCAGGTAACGCCTACGGTCTGAAGCCCTGCTCCCAGACCGGTCTGCATATCTGTGTTGGTATCGCCGAAATACAGACACTCCTCCGGCTTTACTCCAAACCGTTCCAGAATCAGCTTTACGCCTGCAGGATCCGGCTTTCTGGGAATTCCCGGCTGTTCTCCTGCCACATAGTCAAAATATCCCGGTCCGAATACGTTTTCTATATTTTCCACCGTCCTCGGGTGGGGTTTATTGGACAGAACTGCCGTCCTGATTCCCTGTTTTTTTAATTCCTCCAGCAGCCCGCAGATGCCGTCATAGGGATGCACCCCGTCCATACTGTGTTTTGCAAACAGTTCCAGATAGACCTTCAGGCTTTCCTCGTAGTGCTCCAGCTGCTCATCTCCGCTGTAACGGAGCGCCCGTTCCATCAAAAGCTTGTATCCGTCGCCTACAAACTGCCGGACATGGTCTTCATCCACCGGCTCATATCCGAAATGCTCCAGGGTAAGATTAACCGTCACAGTTAAGGCATTCAGCGTATTCAGCAGTGTTCCATCCAAATCAAATATACAGCAGCGAATCATAAGGTTCTCCTCTATTCTTCAATATTTTTCTTCAGTGCTGCCAGTATTATACATCCAATTACGGAACCGATCAAGACTGCCGCCAGATATCCCAGAGGATTTCCAATCGTGGGAAGAACAAACAGTCCTCCGTGAGGAGCCCGAAGCGTACATCCCAGGAACATGGACAATCCTCCTGCCACTGCGGAACCTGCCACACAGGAAGGAATGACACGGAAGGGATCCTGAGCTGCAAAGGGAATGACGCCTTCTGTAATAAAGGACAGTCCCATAATGTAGTTGACCAGACCGGACTGGCGGTCTTTTTCAGTAAATTTCTTTTTAAAGAAGGTGGAGCAGAGAGCAATGACCAGAGGAGGAACCATTCCGCCTGCCATAACTGCCGCCATAACCTCAAAATTTCCCTCGGCCAGCTGCGCTGTTCCAAATACATAAGCTGCCTTGTTTACCGGGCCGCCCATATCCACAGACATCATGCCTGCCACTACCATGCCAAGAATCACCCGGCTGGTTCCGCCCATGCTGTTTAATGCGTTTGTCAGAGCATCATTGATCATGCCCACATAAGGATTAATAAAGGTTGTAACAACTGCGGTAATAAAAACGCCCAGCACCGGATATAAAAGCACCGGTTTAATTCCCTCCAAGGACTTGGGCAGCTTTGACAGAAGCTTTCTTAAGCCTACCAGAATATATCCTGCTGCAAAGCCTGCAAACAGCGCTCCCAGAAATCCTGCATTCACATCACCGCCAGCAGGATTGCCGAAGGTCATGCCCATTTTTGCCACCAGACCGCCTACAAAGCCTGCTGCCAGTCCGGGACGATCCGCAATGCTCATGGCAATATATCCGGCCAGAACAGGAAACATCATGCCGAAGGCCTGTTCGCCCACCGTCTTTAAATATGCTGCCAGCGGCGTGTTTTTACCGAAATTCGCCGGATTGATTTCATAATCATCAAAAAGAAATGCCAGTGCAATTAAAATACCGCCGCCAATTACAAAGGGCAGCATGTGGGAAACGCCGTTCATCAGATGCTTGTAAATCTGACGTCCCAGACTGTCTCCGCTTCCGGCTCCGCCCCGTTCACTTTCTCCTGTGCCGCCGCTGTGATGGTATACGGGAACGGTTCCGCTGATCGCCTTCTTTACCAGCTCCTCGCCGTGGTGGATTCCCTCTGCTACCGGAACCTGAATCAGCGGCTTTCCGTCAAAGCGCGCCATTTCTACATTTTTATCTGCTGCAATAATAATGCATTCTGCATTTTTGATTTCCTCTGCTGTCAGCACATTATCTGCACCTGCTGATCCATTGGTTTCTGACTTTACCGGAATCCCCAGCTTTCTTCCCATGTTTTCCAGATTTTCCGCTGCCATATAGGTATGAGCAATTCCTGTAGGACAGGCTGTTACCGCAAGAACACGGTATCCTGACTGTGACTTCTGCTCGGCCTCTGCAGACTTCTGCTCTGACGCTTCTTTCGTTTCTTCTGATACCTGCTTCTCCTGCTTCTTTGCATAGCGGGCATTCTCTGTGTCATCAATAATCTGAAGAAACTCTTCTTTTGTCTTTGCCGCAATCAGCGCATCCTTAAAACCAGGGTTCATCAGCAGCGTAGACAGCTTGGAGAGTGCCTCCAGATGTGTATCCGCCTCTCCGTCCGGAGCCGCAATCATAAAAATCAGATTAGCCAGAGAACCGTCAAAAGCCTCATAATCCACTCCTTCCGGAACAGTCACTGCTGCCAATCCCGGTTCCTTTACTGCTGCCACCTTTGCATGAGGAATGGCAATTCCCTCTCCGATAGCTGTGCTTCCCAGGGCTTCTCTTGCTAAAATCCCTTCTTTATATCCAGCTCTGTCATTCAGTCTGCCGCCCTGATCCATCAGGCCTGTAAGACAGTCAATGATTTCATCCTTCGATGATGCTTTCACTCCAAGAGCAATACTCTCCGGCTTCAAAAGCTCTGTAATCTTCATTCTCATTTCCTCCATTTTATTTTCACACAGAATTTCCGGATCCTTTTTCTGTGTTCCCTGCGCCCGGCTCCTGCACACAATTCCGTTCTCTCCGCGTCTTCTGAGTCTGCCGTTTTTCCGTTCTCCCTTTTTCCCGGCCTCTCCCGCCTCCGGCGTTTTCCGGAATTGCTTCCCTTTGTGCAGGCATTTGCGCGCTTCCTTTTCTCCAGCCTTCTGTTTCTCGTTTTACAAAAGCTTCCCTTCCGAATACTTCTCCCCTTTTCTTCTTTCCGGAATCTTCTGTTCTTCTTATAGTCTCTCTTCCAAAGCCCTATATTGCATCATAAAGCTCCCAAATGAACTCTCCTGATGCCAGATCATCGGAAAATGCCGTAGCGCTTCCTGCTGCCGTTCCCAGTTTCAAAGCCTCCTCGTAATCTCCTGTCTTCAGATATCCCGCAATAAAGCCTGCCACCATGGAATCTCCTGCTCCCACAGAATTCTTCACTGTTCCCACCGGCGGCTTTCTCTTATAGATTTCTCCGTTTTCCGCAATCAGAACAGCCCCGTCTCCGGCCATGGAAATCAGAACATTTACCGCGCCTCTTTCCTGCAGGATTCTGGCGTAATGAACGATTTCTTCCTCTGATGTAAGTACCTTTCCAAACATCTCTCCCAGCTCGTGATTGTTGGGCTTAATCAGAAACGGATGATACTGCAGCACATTCAGAAGCAAATCCTTTGTGGCATCTACCACAATCCTGATTCCCCGTCCTTCCAGGCGCGCCATAATTTCCTCATAAATCCTGTCGCTGATGGATGCGGGAATACTTCCTGACAAAACCAGCACATCGCCGCTTTTCATCCTGTCCAGCTTCTCAAAAAGCTGCTGCACCTCTTTTCGCTGTATCTCCGGCCCCATGCCGTTGATTTCCGTTTCCTCCTCTGCCTTCAGCTTCACGTTGATTCGCGTCATTCCCTTTTCTACATGGATAAAATCCCCTGTAAACCCAAGACCTGCCGCACCCCGTTCAATTTCCGCTCCGGTAAAGCCTGCCACAAAGCCCAGGGCCGTATTTTCAAACCCCAGACGCGCCAGAACCGTTGATACATTGATGCCCTTGCCCCCGTAAAATACATGTTCCTGTACGGTTCTGTTTACCTCACCCAGCGCAAATTGATTTACCCGGATAACATAATCCAGAGCCGGATTAAACGTCACTGTGTAAATCATCTGTCATGCCTCCTATTTATTATGAAATTTCTTTTCATTTCCTGAGACAATCATATTATGATTTTTATATTTCGTCAATATATTTTGCCGTAAAATTTTATTTCTCAACCATTTTCAGCAATTACCCTAAAAGCCGTCATTCTGTTTTGTCTATTTTTTACAGGAAACCGGGAGAACAGCGCCCCGCGGAGCGTTTTTATGCCTTAGGACGAATTTCCCATGAAATGAAAAATGCGGCATGGCAAATGCCACACCGCACCGTAGTTCTTTTTTCTTTTTTATAACAATCCCTGCAGAAGCAATACCAGAATCATAACCGGCAGTACCAGAGTAACGTACCACTTCATCCAGGGAGCAACCCGGATTCCTGTTCCCTGATTGGCCTCCTCCCGGTATTTTTCAAAGCCCCAGCCATAACGGCTGGTACAGAATACCAGGTAAATCAGAGAACCGATTGGAAGCAGCAGATTGCTGACAATGAAATCCTCCAGATCCAGAACAACACTTCCCTCTCCCAGCGGCTGGAAACCTGAAAGCAGGTTGGGGCCTAATGCACAGGGCAGGGAAAGCAGAATAATCAGCACCAGATTGATATAAGCGGACTTCTTCCGATCGATTTCAAACAGCTCCATATCACATGCAATAATATTCTCAAATACTGCAAGCACTGTAGAAAAAGCTGCAAAGAACATAAACAGGAAGAACAGGGTTCCCCACATACGTCCGCCTGCCATGGAAATAAACACATTCGGCAGTGTAATAAAAATCAGGCTGGGGCCGCTGTCCGGATTGACACCAAAAGCAAAGCAGGCCGGGAAAATAATCAGTCCGGCTGTAAATGCCACAAAGGTATCTAGAATTGCCACGTTTACTGCCTCGCCCAGCAGAGTGTGATCCTTCTCCAGATAGCTTCCGAAAATAGCCATCGCGCCAATTCCAAGACTCAGAGTAAAGAAGGACTGGTTCATGGCTGCAACAATCACATTTCCAATACCCACTTCCTTCATTTTTGCAAAATCAGGATACAGGTAGAACTTCAGGCCCTCAGCGCCGCCCTCCAGGGAAATTCCGCGAACAGCCAGAATCACCATCAGACACAGCAGGCACAGCATCATGTTCTTTGTGATCTTCTCAACTCCGCTCTGGAGTCCTCTGGAGCAGACAATAATTCCCATGACAACAACGACAGCCATCCAGAACACATTGATTCCCGGGCTTGCCAGCATCTCGCCAAAGGATGCGCTGACCATATCTGAGGTCATTCCCGTAAATTTACCGGTCAGGAAGCTGTAAAAATAATACATCATCCATCCGGCAACTGTAGTATAGAACATCATCAGAACATAGTTTCCAAACAGCGCTACATATCCGTGAAGGTGCCATTTGCTTCCTTTCGGCTCCAGCTGCTGATAAGCCTTAACCGGGCTTTTCCGGCTGGCGCGTCCTACTGCAAATTCCATGGAAAGAACCGGAACTCCCATAATCGCCAGAAACAGCACATAAAACAGTACAAAAGCTCCTCCGCCGTTCTGTCCTACTACATACGGAAATCTCCATACATTTCCGATTCCAATTGCGCACCCTGCTGAAAGCAGCAAAAATCCCAGTCTTGACTTAAATGTTTCTCTTTGTTTCATTTGTAAACTCACCTACCATATTTCATTAATTTCCTGCAATCGCTCAGGAGCCCTTCCCTCGGGGGGAAGTCTTCCAGAACCATTACATTCTTCCCATGCGTGTAATTGATGCTGTAATCAGCTTTTTAAACAGCGGGGCCACTCGATCCGCTGTCTCTTTTACCTCTTCATGACTCAAAGGCTCCTCGGACATTCCGCATCCCAGATTGGAGATACAGGAAATACCGCATATTTTCATTCCCATGTGATTCGCTGCAACTGCTTCACAGGCAGTACTCATTCCCACTGCATCCGCACCCAGAATCCGGCACATCTTTACTTCCTTTGGTGTCTCGAAATTGGGGCCTGTCAGCTGGATATAGGTTCCCTCCTGCAAATGGATTTCCAGTTCCTCTGCTGTCTCCCTGAGAATCCGGCACAAATCATGGTTGTAAATCTGGCTCATATCACAGAAGCGCTCTCCCAGCTCTTCAATATTGGGACCGATTAACGGCGACGGAACAAAATTGGAAATCTGATCCGTAATCATCATAAAATCGCCAACATGAAAATCGTAATTGACCGCACCTGCTGCATTGGTCAAAAACAGGATCTCCGCCCCCATCATCTTCATCAGACGAATAGGAAGAACCACATCCTCCATAGAATAGCCTTCATAGTAATGAACTCGTCCCTGCATAATCACTACAGGAATTTCATTTACATATCCGAATACAAAACGTCCCTTATGTCCGCTTACGGTTGATACGGGAAAGCCTTCAATGTCATGATAATCCAGAAAAGCTTCTGCCTGAATCTCTTCTGCATAATCTCCCAACCCGGAGCCCAGCACCAGAGCTGCCTTTGGCCGAAAGGGAATTCTGTCCTGAATACTCTGGTAACAGGCTGTCAGTCTCTCATAGGCTTTTGTCATTCTATCCTCCTCCTTTTTATACTATCCTATATCTTACCTGCTTCCTGCGATTTTATCAATCTGAAAATGAATTTCTCACAATTTTCTTTTTGTTTTTTTCTCTGCAGCAAAGACCCAGACGGAAGAATCTGACAATTCTTCGGTATACCGGTATCCCATCCAGTCAAAATTCTTCATTTTTTCCGGATCGGTTACCTGATTTTCAGCCAGATACCGGACCATAGCGCCTCTGGCCATCTTGGCAGCAGTGGCTTTTACCTTTACTCCCGGCATTTTTTGTCCGCTGTTTTCTTCCTCCCGCTCGCCAAAGACACAGGTAATCATGTTCACATCCTCCGTCAGCCAGGGTTCTATAGCCCTGCTGTATTCTTTGGATGCCAGATTTATGACCGTATCTCCCGGCTTTGCCAGGATACGATACAGACTGTCTCCCCAGTATTCATACAAGGTCTTCCACTGCCACTTCATTTTTGCCTGCATTTCCAGACGGTAGGGAACAACTCCGTCGAAGGCCCGCAAAATCCCATAAAACCCGGACAGAATATAAAGATGCTCTTTCAAATATGCCAGCGAATTCTGTTCCATCACTCCGGGAGCCATGGTCTGATACTGAATTCCCTCATAGGCAATCACCGCCGGAGTCAGCCGGTTTTGCAGATTCATCTGTTTCAGACGCTGCGTATTTTCCTGAACAAGCCTGTCATTGCACTTCCAGATCTCCTTTAATTCCTCCGGCTCCAGACTCTGAAGATACTCCTTAATCTGCTCTGTCTTCTCAAGAAGCAGCGGCAGGGATACCTCTGCCGGAAAATCATCATCGATCCTCATTTTTTTCGCCGGTGAGATCATTATTTTCAGCATGCTTTTCCTTTCTTTCTGCTAACAGAAAACTACTCAGTCTTTTAATATTTTTTCACATGGAAAACGGCAACGGTTCTCGGCTTCATAACAAAGCTTCCCTCAATACGGCGTTCCTCGTTCTCTTCATAAAAATATTTTCCATTCTCGTCTCCATAGGTATTGACACTGAGATACCAGTATCCTGCCCGGTTGGTTTTCGGAAGTGTAATTTCCACATCCTCCCAGTAAGTGTTGATAGCGAGATAAACAACATCATCCTGGCCCTTTTCTCTGTCATAGCCTGCAAAGCTGGTGGCAAAAACTCTGGTATCCCGCGGGATATTCACCCGGTCTGCATTCACATCATGGGCATGAAGTGCGTCCATGCCGCAGACTGCCCGCGGAAGCTCCTTGCGGATAACCGGATGGCGGAACCGGTAGGCAATCATAAACTTAAAGAATTCAAACAGATCCCTGTTTTTCTCCAGATAAGTCCAGTCCAGCCAGGATAATTCATTGTCCTGGCAATATCCGTTGTTATTTCCAAACTGAGTATTTCCAAATTCATCTCCTGCCAGGAACATGGGCGTTCCCCGGCTGCACATCAACACGGCACAGGCATTGCGGATCATGCGGAAACGAAGCTTTAAAACCTCCGGATCATCGGTATCACCCTCTGCCCCGCAATTCCAGCTCCTGTTGTCATTTGCCCCGTCTGTATTGTCCCATCCGTTATTTTCATTGTGCTTCTGATTATAGGAATAGAGGTCATACATGGTAAAGCCGTCATGGCAGGTGATAAAATTCACGCAGGAATTGTATCCGGCATAATTTCCATGGGAATTTCCTTCCCCATACAGATCGCTGGAGCCGGCTACACTCCAGGCTGCATCCCAGGCAAGCCAGCAGTCTCCCTTCAGATATCCGCGGATTGCATCCCGATATCTTCCATTCCACTCAGCCCACCGTTTTCCGGCCGGAAAGCTTCCAACCTGATACATGCCGCCTGCATCCCAGGCCTCTGCAATCAGCTTTACATTGCTTAAAATAGGATCGTAGGTTAAGGTCTGAAGCAGCGGAGGGTTGTTCATAGGCGAACCGTCCTCGCTGCGTCCCAGAATACTGGCCAGATCAAAACGGAAACCGTCTACCCGATAGCTGATGGTCCAGTACCGGAGACAGTCTGCTATCATCTGCCGGACAATGGGATTGTTGCAGTTCAGAGTATTTCCGCAGCCGCTGAAGTTATAATAGTTTCCGTCCGGTGTCAGCATATAATATTCATTATTGTCCAGACCCTTAAAACAGAAGGAAGGTCCCAGTTCATTTCCTTCCGCAGTATGGTTGAATACCACATCCAGAATCACCTCGATGCCATTATCATGGAGACTCTTGATCAACTCCTTCAGCTCCGTTCCCTCATGGTTGTACTCCTCCGCTGCCGTATAGCTGCTGTTCGGAGCAAAGAAGCCGACTGTATTGTATCCCCAGTAATCCAGAAGTGTGTTTCCGTTCACCTCTCTGGCATTCATATTCTCATCAAATTCAAAAATAGGCATCAGCTCTACGGCATTAATTCCCAGCTCCTTCAGATAAGGAATTTTCTCTTTCAGTCCGGCAAAGGTTCCCTTCTGACGCACACCGGAAGACGGGTGCTTCGTAAATCCACGCACATGGAGCTCATAAATCACCAGCTCATTCAATTCTTTTTTAGACTGCGGCATGGTTCCCCAGTCGAACACATCTTTTACAACTCTGGCATGGTAATGCTCCTGACTCTGGGATCCCCAGACACCCTGTCCTGTTACTGCTCTTGCATAGGGATCCAGCAGAATATTGTTTTTGTCGAACAGCAGCCCCTTTTCCGGATCATAGGGACCGTCAATCCGGTAGGCATATTCAAAATCCTCTACCTCCAGACCAAAAACCATCATGGAATATACGTCACCGATTTTATATTCCTCAGGAAACGGCAGAACAGCGTAGGGTTCTTCCTCTCCTTTCCGGAACAGCAGAAGCTCACAGGAGGTTCCTCCGTGAGTATGGATAGTAAAATTAACGCCGCTGGGCAGAGGCATGGCTCCAAAAACATCAAACATTCCCGGTCTGACCGGAAATCCTGAGATTTCCCCCAGGGGAGAAACGGATACGGAATAATCCAACATAAAATTCTGATTACATGTTTTCACAATGTGACTCCTTCTCTGTATTACTTTTTCTGTTCGTACAACAGCTTGTATTCTTTTCATTCGTCCTGTTTAAAACTAGTAATTTAACATTCTAACTATATCATATCAGAGAAAACATTGCCACATCTTCTCTAACAGTCCGCGGATTTAGAAGACAGTGCACAGCTGAAACAAAAACAGAGCTGGATTAGCAATGCTACCAATCCAGCCCTGATAAATTTATTTTACTATTTAATTGATTTTTGAATAAAACGCAGTAATTTTCAAGCGCCCTTTATCCGGCCAGCCATAATTACTGTTTACATTATCGGATTCTCCGTGATAATCAAAGTCCATCTCTGTGCTTAAAGAAACTCTTCCATCTTCTAAAAGTTCAAAATAGCTATCTGCATTTTTTTCGGCTTCCTGCAATACATTATCTGCATTTTCATCACAAAACCATTTGCCGTCCGAATTGATAAACTGATATGATTCCCCGAATTCACTGTATAAAAATTTCTCACCATCTGCACTTACTATTGTAAACGAACCGTGATTAACAGCATCTGCCGGATAAATTTCATCAAACCACTGGTCTTCTGATGAATCCGCTGTTTCAGCATGTAATTCAAAATCTCCGGTTCGACTATTATACAGATAAGAAGCTCCACCGCTGTATTCATAACCACCGGCATAATTTGTGGAAACATTGTTATTGCCGGCAGCTGCGTCACGATAATATACAACACCTGTTAATTGTTCCTGACCATTAAAATAAAATCTGATTCCATATGGATTTGTAAAATAATCAAGAACAGAAGCGGCCTGGGAAATAATACCTGCCTCTGCATTGCCGCTTGCAACCATAAATTGAAACCATTTATCGGAACCGGTATTATAATTGTGAGATTCTATAGTTCCGTATTTTTCTAATACATCTTTTTTTAATGCCCCTAACGCAATACCCCTGGCTGTTGTTAAAGAATCCCCGGTTACAAATACATGATAAGGCATTGGATCGGCATCATATCCTATGCGTACCCAGTTGGTAATGATACTGCAGTCAGCATTATTTCTTGTAACAGAGTTATTGCCAGACACAACAAAATCGCTTTCACCAATGGAAGCTGCCGGTACACTTACACCTTTTGTCTTAATGTTTCCATTTTCTACCCATGCACCGTCTTGATTTACGGTATAGCCATCTGGTGTTGTAGTATTTACCAGCAACCAGCCATTAGCATCAAAATAATAGCATTCAGCGACTCCATCACCATTTCCGTCAATCCATTGCTAGCCATTACTTGCATATGTCTCATTTCCATTATCATACCGCCATCTGTCCTGATTTTCGCCTGTTCCATTTTTCCAGGCGGCAAGTGATGTACCGGTTATTGCCATAGACATTGCTGCTGTTACAAGAATTGTCCTTTTTAATTTCTTCATACCCATCCTCCAATAAAAAAACAATTTTTGGTTTCTTTATTATTATAATCCCTTTTTCCCCATACACAAGTGCGTGTATTTCTGAACTATAAAAATTCCATCTCTTATTTCCTATGAAAAAACGGAAGCCTTGTAAATCAAGACTTCCGCTGCAAATAAAAAGAGCGCGAGACGGGACTCGAACCCGCGACCCCGACCTTGGCAAGGTCGTA
>OHHV01000078.1_pt1 | contig 53483 bp, 44 predicted proteins | sample 1568141 | NCBI WGS metagenome assembly OHHV01 (sample SAMEA3879589, study PRJEB24766) | human gut metagenome | biome: human-associated habitat; feature: feces | place: USA | collected 1985/1987
GGTGGGGTGGAAGGAACAGAGAGATGCTTCGCGCTCCTCATTGCGCGACATCCACCTCTCGCGGCGCTTGGCCTTGGCCTCGCGGTCGGTGGGGGTCTGCGGTTTCTCTCCGTCGTTCAGACGGTTCTTGTCATCCATGGGTGTCCCCCTTTCTGGGATAGGGCGGGCGCTCCCCATTTACATGGACGGAGCGCCCGCAGCATGTGCAGTGGGTTAGGCCTCGGAGTCGCCCGAGACATCCCCGTTGTCAGTGTCGTCGCCTTCATCGGCTGCGGCATCCTCGGCCTTCGCGGCGCGGCGGTTCTTGATGCCATAGTAGGCGCAGCCACACGCGAGCACGGCGAGTGCCGCGATGGAGACAACGATGAAGAAGTCGTTGCCACCGGTCTTGCCGAAGAACCCGCCGGGAGGCGTGGTGGTCACGGTGACCGTCTGCCCCTCATCGTCGATGTCCTTGTGCTCGGCGACCAGAACCTCGGTGGCCTCGTTGCCCTGCTCGGTCTGCTTGTACAGCTCCTCGAACACCACGAGGTCGTGGCCGTCGAGGGAGGAGGCGTCGAACTTGCCGAGGTCGATGTCGATGGTGCCGTTCTGGCTGTTGGGCGTGAACTTGAGTTCGGCGGTGACGTGCTGGTCGTTGATGGACAGCATCTCGCCGGTCTTCTTGTCCATGAGCGTCGCCTTGAGGGTGTATTCCTTGCCCGGAATCAGGCCCTCGTAGGTCACGCGGTCGGTGATTACCGCATCCTTACCGGCCATCAGCGTGTGGTCGCCGTCGGACTTGTCCGTGGCGGTGGTGCCTATGACGGTGGGCGCGAGGTTCACGGTCTGCTCCTCGGAGTCGAGGTCGCATTCGGAGGCGACGATGACGGGGGCGGAACCCTCCTCATCCGCGACCGCGTTCTTGGACATGACCTCGAACACCACGATGTCCTTGGTCTCGCCGCCGAGGCGGTCGATGACATCGTTGGCGTTGAAGTGGAAGTCCATGGTCACGGTGCCGTCGTACTTCTCCGGGGTGAACTCGGCGGTCTGGTAGACCAGATGGGAGATGAGGTCTTCGTTGTCGGCGATGAACTTGCCGAGGGCATCCATGTCGATGGACACCGGCAGCTCGCCGGTGGCGGAGTAATTGAGTACGATACCGGAGTCCTTGAGCACGGCCACGTCAGAGACGGCTTCCTTCTGCTCATCGGTCAGGGCATCGTAGCCCACCTTGCCGGTGGTGTCCACGGTGGCGGAGGTCAGGCCGTCCTCATCGGTCTCATAGGTGGTGTCGATGACCTCGAAGGTGCCGTCCGCATGGACGCGCACGGTCTGGGACTTCTTCACCGAACCGTCCTCGGCGGTCTCATCGGAGACCACGATGTCGGCGATACCCTCATCCTCATCCTGCGCGGAGAGTCCGAGCACGTCGAGGAGCTGCTGAATGAACGCCGCGACATCCGCCTCGGTGTACTTCTCGCTGCCATCGCCCGTGAGGATGGGAAGGCCGGTCTCGGCATCCATGAGGATACCGGTCATGGTGTAACCGATGCCGGTCAGGGCGTTCTCGTAGGCCACCTCATCGGTGATGGTGGTCTCCGCATCCGCGATAACGTTCTTGTCCCCATCGAGGCCGTCGGTGGCCGTGGTGGAGATGCCCGTCACATGGGCGGTCGTGGTCTGCTTGCCGTCCTCGATGTCCCTATGGCTGGCGATTTCAACGCCGGTGCGCTCAAGGGACTCGAAGACAACGATGTCCGTCTTGTCGGCGATGGCGCGGGAGTCGAAGGTGAAGGTCACCTCGACCTTGCCGTCGGCCTTCTCGGGCGTGAAGACGGTCTGGCCCGTGACGGGCTTGTCGCCCACCATCAGGGGCTTGCCGGTGCTCTTGGAATAGAGCTTGCCGTTCAGGGTGTACTCCTTGCCGGGGACGAGGTTCTTGTACTCCACGGTGTCGATGACCGTGGTCTCATCATCCACGACCACATCCTTGTCGCTGTCGATGCCGTCGCGTGCGGAGGTGGAGATGCCGGGGACGGTCACGACCACCATCTGGTTGATGTCCTCGATGTCCTCATGGGTCACGAGCACATTGCCGTTTCGCTCAAGGTTCTCGAACACCACGAGCTGGGTGCCGTCCTCAAGGTCGCGGGAATCGAAGGTGAAGGTCACGTTGACCGTGCCGTGTGCGGCCTCGGGGGTGAAGGTGGTCTCTGCGGTGACGGGCTTGCCGTCCACCTCAAGGGGCGTCGCTACGGGCTTGCCGTCCTTCTCGCCCTTCACCTGCATGGAACCCTTGAGGGTGTACTCCTTGCCGGGGACGAGGTTGTGGTACTCGACGGTATCCACGATGACCGTCTCGCTGTCGGTGACCACGTTCTTGTCGTTGTCGATGCCGTCCAGAGCGGTGGTGGCAATCTTGGGGTTCTTGATGGTGACCGTCTGGCCCAAGTCCTCGATGTCGAAGTGCTTGGCGAGGAAAGTGGAGACGTCTTCGGCATTCTCCATCAATTCGAGCAGCGCGTCGGCATCAGGCTCGGTGAGGTCACTTGGCTCCAAGGGGATGCCGAAGAGTACTTCGGCTGCCACGAGCTGGGTGCCGTCCTTGAGTGCCAGCGAGTCGAAGGTGAAGGTCACCTCGGCATCGCCGTCTGCGGTCTCGGGCGTGAAGGTGGTGTAGGACACCACGGGAGCGCCATCGACCGTAAGCACATCACCGGTGACCTCTCCATCCTCGGCGGTCTTCTTCACGAAGAGGGCACCGACGAGGGCGTAGCTTCGACCGGGGATGAGGTTCTTGTAATGGACGGTATCGACCACCGTGGCGGCATCGTCGGTGGAGACGAGCTTATCGCCGTCAGCGCCGTCGGTGGCGGTGGTTCCGATTTCGGGGACGATGACCGTGACCTGCTGGTTCACGTCGTCCTTATCGGTGTGCTTGGCGATGAGGGAACCGCCCTCATCGTACAGCTTCTCATAGACCGTGATGGTCTTGCCCGCGAATCCGAAGGTGTCGATGCCGTCGATGCGGATGACCTCGAAGCCGCTAGGCTCCTGAGCCGTGAAGGTGTGCTCCACGGTCTTGCCGTCGTACAACACCTCACCGGTCTTGGCATCGTGCAGCTCCGCGACGAGCTTGTAGTTGCGACCGGGGAAGAGGTTGGCGTAGGCCACCTTGTCCTCAATCGTGAGGAAGTTGCCCATGCCGATGTTCGAGTCACCGTCTATCGGGTCGTAGGCCTTGGTTGTGATGGAGGCCTTCACGTCGGTGAGGGTGCCGAAGTCGTACACCTTGCCGTCGCGGCTCACGATGACAGAGGTCTTGATGAGCTGATAGCCCTCGTTTGCGGTGCAGCGCAGCTCCTCGATGTCGTAGGTGTCGTAGGGCAGTGCGCCCTTGGAGTCATCCGGCGTGGTTCCGCCGAACCAGACACCTGCGGTGGCATCCAGCTTGGAGCTGTCGATGACATCCTCTGCATCCAGCGCCCAGTCGTTGGCGTTGGTCTCATGGGTGTGCTTGTTCCAAGAGGAGGCGGAGGAGAAGTAGCCGTTCTCATCCGTCACGACCACGTGGCTCTCGCCGGTGGTCTTGGAGGTGAGCTTGAAGGCCACTCCGGCGAGGCGGTCTTGGCCGTCATCGCCCTTCTTGGTGAACTCAAGGTCGCTGCGCATGACCTGATTCTCGAACGCGCCATCGAAGGGGTTCACCAGCACGCCGTCCTTGGCGATGCGGAACTCATGCGGCTCGCCGTCGGTGAGCAGGTAGCCCTCACCGGCCTTGACCTCCTGAATGGAGTAGAGGCCGAAGGGAAGCAGGTGGCCGCTCGTACTGGCCTCGCCATCCTTGATGGTGAGGGTATGGACGACCTGACCCTTGGTATAGGTCACGCCGGAGACGATGACGGGCTTCTCGTTGAGGGTCTTAATCTCGAACTTCGTGCCGTCGAGGGAAGCGCCGCCGAGCGGGTCGCCGGTGCCGGTCTCGATGTCGTGCTTGGTGATTTTCACGCCACCGCGAACGATGTCATCCTTGGCGGTGAAGGAATACATCTTACCGTCCTCAGAGACCGTCACTCGCATCTCGTTGGAGGTGTTGAGGTAATCGTCGTTGGTGGCCGTCTCGCGGATGATGTACTTGCCGTAAGGCAGGCAGTCCGCAGAGGTCTTCGCCACGCCGTCCTTGTCGGTGACGATGGTCTTCACCGTCTGGCCGGGGTTGTGGCTCTTGCCATCCACCGTGACCGCGTTCGGGTTGTCGTTGATGATGGAGAAACTGATGCCGCTGAAATCAGCACCGCCCTGCGGAACCTGCCCGGTCTCGGAGTCGAGCTTCTGGACGGACACGCCGCCGCGAATCACCGTTTCCGGGATTTCAGGCATATTGAAGGTCGTGACACCTTCGAGATAGTTGTCCTGAATCTTCTGGAAGTCAACCTTCGAGTTCAACTTGTAACCGGTGGGTGCCTTGGATTCGTACATGGCAACAGAACCACGAGGGAGGATTGGAATCCCATCCTGATAGTATAGTTCATCACCAGAAACGATAGAGTTTTTATCGAGATTCGCACGCCCTTTTTCATTAGTGCGAACTACCCAAGAACGGGTGGGATTCACACCGGCCTTCTTGAGGGCATCGTAACTATCGTAGTCCACGGTATCGAAGTACTCGATGGTGAACTCCGCACCCTCAAGGGATGCTGAACCTTGTGGAAGATTATTGGCGTTGTATTCCTTGTCTCCATCGAACTTACCAAGAACTATACGAACAGGGTCAAAGGAGACATCGTCTGTCACCTGCACCGTGGTGGTCTGACCGCCGTGAACGGTGACCTGCTGGTCGGGCGCGGGCAGGTAGCCCTTGGGGGGCTTGGTCTCGCGCACCGTGTAGGTGCCCTCGGGAAGCTCAAGGGTGTTGGTGTCGCCGTTGGAGTTCGTGCGCAGCACGCCCATGGACTGACCGTTCGCATTGAGGACGGTGAACTCCGCGCCCTCAAGGGAGTAGCAGTCGTTGCCATTGGTGATGTCGGGGTTGGCGCTGGTCTTGTGCAGGTTGATGTGACCGGCGAGGACACGCCACCCGATGCGGAAGAATCCCGCACCCGCCTGAGTATGGGATGTGGGAACGGTCACGCCCACAATCGCCTCGTTACCGGACACGGAGAAGACGCGGATGTGCTGGCCGTACTGGTCTTCGGAAGCGGCTGGCTCGTTGTAGTTCGGGTCATAGCCGAAGCTCGGGTTCACGCCGACATGGCCGCAGGTGAGCGCCAGCTTGGCGGGCGTGTTGATTTTCACCGTTCCATTGTCTTGGGCGTAAATCTCAGCGGTGCGCTCGATGGAGTAGTTGCCTGCTTGGAGGCGGGATAAATCGACGCCCTGCCAGCCCATGGCCTGATTGATTGTCTTGTTCTCGTATTTACCGCCGCTGGGGTTCTCTACTGCCGGAAGCGTGTATCCGGGAACGTTGCGCCCGGTGTAGGCGTTCTTTCCACGGGTGATGAATGTCTGACCGGCCCAAGGGGCGCTCTTGAACTCCCACGTACCGATGGTGTTCACCGACATGCGGGGTTCGGGCATGCGGAAGAAGCTGGCGACCCCCTTGCCGAAGTTGTCGGACATCTTCACGTTCATGGCGTGGATGCCCGCCGGGGCCATGGCGAACTCAAGCGAGCCGGTACCCGCATCGTACTGCCACATCCCCATGTCGGGCGTGTACTCGATGCCGTTGACCGTCACGCTGTCGATGGTGCGCCCGGTCAGAGATTCAAGCGCCGCATCATCGGTCGCAAGGGTGACCTTGGTGGACGCGGTGGTCACGGGAAAGGAGACCTTGCCCTTACCGGCCACGTCGCCACGCACGTCGGTGACGGTGCTGTTGAAGTCGAAAGCGGCCTCTGCGCCCTCGCCCTCCACGGTGTAGACGAGCTGGATTCGAGAGGAGGCCACCATCGGCTCGCCCTTGTCGTTCAGCTCGGTGTAGGACTTGGGCACGTACACGAGACCGGTGGCCTCGTCCACGACGAAGCCCTCGCGCATCTTCGCGTCGGCGTTGTTCTCGGAGGCTCCCCAATCGGTGAGTTTTGCGCCTGAGATGTCGGCACCGGCCCAACCGACGTAGTAGTCGGCATCCGGGTCAACCTCGAAGAGCACGGCATGGGAGACCGGCTGCGAGAGCAGCGCGTCCCAGTGCTCGGAGAAGCCGTCGCCGTCCTCATCCGCCCAGAGCTTGTCGAGCGTCGCGTCGGGGAGCTTGCCGCCATCGACCACGGAGGTGGTCACGGTGAGCACGTCCGCGCGGGTCAACTCATCGCCCACGCCGACGTACTTGGCATCCGCATGCTCGCGGATGTAACTCTCGATGCTGGTGACGGCCTTGCCCTCATCGACATCCACGGACTTGAATGCCGCAGAACCGGCGCTGCCGTTCTCATAGAAAGTGGTGGTGACGATAGTGTCGCCCTCCACGGTGAAGGTGGCCTTGCCGTCCTTTACATCGACGGCGGTGCCGTCCTCCTCACCCTTGAACACGGTGATGCCGTCGGAGAAGTACCCCTCATCCGGGGTGACGTTCACCGTGACATCGGTGCCGACTTCGACGGCCAGCGTCATGTCCTCGGTGCCGTCGAAGGAGAGCTTGCCGTGCTGGGTCTCGGAGAGCGAGACGGTCGCAAGCTCCGGCTCGGATGCGTATGCCGCGACGGGCGCGAACGCGTTGAGCATGGAGCTGGCGATGAGCACGGCTGACATGACTTTGGCGGTGATGCGCTTGCCATCGAGTTTGCGCTTCACGCGTTTAATCTTGCAGAAGATTCGTTCCATGAAAGACTCCTTTCTTGATTGCTTGGTGGTTTGCCTGATTGCTATCTCTAACCGAAGTTGTAGCCGCCGATACCGCCTTCGGCATCCACGTCGGCCTCCTCGGTGTCATCTTCGTCCTCGACCTCGATGTACTCGGGTTCTTGGCAAAGCTCCGCGTCGCGGATGCGGCGGATGGCCGACGCGGTGTAACCCATGCTCTCGGCCACCTCATCCTCGTCCCATGTCGGGTGGGCATTCGCGAGATAATCGTAGACCGCCACGGCGCGGCGGTTGATGGACTTGGTGGTCTCATCGGAGTAGCAAAGCTGCTCCTGCGCGAAGAAGCGCTCGCCGTTGATGAGGTCTTCGCCCTCGCGCCACAGCAGCTTCTCGCCGTCCTTCTTGAGCCACACGATTTCATCCAGCTCGTCAGGGGAGACGAGCAGCATGGCGCACCCGACCTTGCGCACGGAGGCGGGAACCTCGACCCCCTCCAAGGTCACCTTGCCTTGTGAGGATGCCGGGTTCCCGTCATACCAGTGCTGCACGAGGATGATGCCGTTCTCCTCAAGGGAGCCGAGATAGAGGTTCCAGTCGGTGAGGACGTTCAGCCCCTTGCCGCGATACGGCTCCGAGCACGTCTGCGTGGACGAATCGAACTCCTCGTAACGGTGGCTCTTGAAAAGCACCTCGACCTTCATCTACCGTATTCCCCCTTCCTTGGACCCTAACGGGTGTTGGCATGCTCCTCGGGCGTGTTGTCCCCGGCCAGCTTGGCGGAGGACTCGCGCATCTGCTCGGACTCGCCCTTGAGGGTCGTGCCCTGCTCCTTGGCAGCCTCGCGCTCGGCTGCCTTCTCGGCCTTGAAGCCCTCGTTGGCGGCCTTGAGGCCCTTGACCAAATCCCAAGGCTTGACCTCGTACTTCTTGTACGGGTTCTGCGCGTCACCGGCCTTGCCCGTCCAGACCTGAACAGGCTCATCGGCCTTGAAGCCGATGGTGACCTGCTCGCCGGAGAGCATCTGCTGCTTCATGCGCTCGTTGAGGAACACGTCGCAGGAGTAGTGACCGAGGTCGATGCCGTTGACCTTGGTGCCCTCCGGGAAATGGACGTAGGCCTTCTCGAAGGTCCGACCGTCCTTGGCGGTGAACTCGTGCGGCGTGAGGAACGCCGCAGGCATCTTGACGTTGGCGTACTTCGCGTTCTCTGGCATGTCTATCACTCATCCTTTCTGTCCATAGAGTGCCTAAGACACCCTATATTGTATATCAATCGGCAGGTGGTGAAGGGAAACCGCACCATCTGGGTAGCGGTTGCCCTAACGGCTCCTGCGCTTGTCTTCCTTTTCCTCGACTTCATCATCGGCATCCACATGCGCGGCCAACGCGGCAGCCGCCGCGCGGGCGCGGGTCGATTCCCCATGGATGGAGACCGGGCGCTCATGCACGGCGCACGACATCACGCGCCCATGCGAGGTCACCTGAACAGCCTCGCGCAGGACGGCGCGGCCATCCTCATGCGCATCGGCATCGTCATGCGAGGGTGCCTGCACGTCGAGGAGCGATTGGGTGACGGAGACGGTGGTGTCATCCGCGTCGAGGTAGGTGTCGCGTTCAAATCCCATCTGGCATCCCCCCTAGCGCTCATCTCTGCCGCAGGGACAATCGGTACTGGCGTTCTTTTCGGCAAGTTTAGCGGATGCTGTTCGTGACTCTATTGCAGCTTGCTTGAGTTTCACACATTGCGGCTGGTGTCCAATGGACACTGCAACAGAACTTTGCTTGAGTGTATTGATGATTTCCAATGCTTGCTCATTCTTTGCGACCGTTCCAACCGGACCGTATTCGTCTCCCGGCATGTCGAGTCCACCGATGATGAATGCCGGATGCTTAGAACATTCGTCGATGAACTCCGATGCTGCTTCTCTTGTGATAGTTTCGCTTCCCATCTTTCGATAACTGTGCGAGAAAGCATCGGTTGCAGAGACGACTTTGCGTAACTCATCTGTATTTGGTAGATAGCGAAGCTCTTCCTTTATCTTTGAGAACACGCGGTCGAGATAACCGTATTGCACTAGAGAAGCGATGAAGACATCATCCTTCATAACACACTTCCTTTCTTTTGATTAGCGGGCATCCTTGCCGAGCACATCGGTGCCGACGTTCTCCTCTGCGAGCTTGGCGGATGCCTCGCGGGACTCCCTTACGGCCTGCTTGAGGCTCATTCCCTGCGGTCGCTTGCGGTAATCGGAGATGGGCTTGTCCCCGTGGGAGTCGAGCAGGTCATCGACCTTGCGGGAGTCCTCGTAGGTCGCGCCCTTCATGATTTCGTAATCATGACCTTCCACGGTGACCACGGTGCCGCAGCCCTTGAGGTCGATGCCGGAGGCCTCCCTTGCGTCCACGAGGTTGAAGCGGTAACCCGCCGCGACCGCGATTTTCTCAGGCTGCTGCGAGATGGCGGGAGAGGGAAGGGGCGACTCATTGAGCCAACTATCATAGACCTCATCGTAGGTGTATCCATAGCGGTTGCACAGCTCCTCGAAGATGCGCTCGCGCAGGAGGGAGTCCGCTGTTTCACCGAGTGCGGTGTAGAAGCCGTCCCCCGTCGGTACAGCCGCGATGGCATCGACGAATGTGAGGCGCGGGTTGATTCCCGTCACCAACTCATCGTCTGGGAAAGCGAGCATGTACCACTCGCGCACGTTATCGGTCTGCTTGATGTCGAGGAGCTGCAACATGTCCTCAAGTCCGGTATTTCCCGAGACATCCAGCCAATCCGTAGCGGAGTTGGGGAATCTGCTCGACATAAATTCATCGACCGAGGCAAAGTCGGCGAGTTCATGGTCGAAACGGCGGGGGAGGCTCGGGTCGGCGAGGGCGTCTTGGATGTCCATGATGCTTGAATCGACCGTCACGCCGAAGTTCCTTCCGACGAGGGATGCGAGAACGTAGGGAGGGTAGCCGTAGTAGACCTCTATGCGAGGCGATACTTCCTCTTTGAGGTAACTCGCGATGACGATTCCACGCTCCGGGCTGTAAAGGGCACCGCCCTTCTTCAAGATGCGACCCATCTCCGTCTCATGCTCGGGCTTCCTCATGATTTCGGGTAGGTCCTCCTCTTTGAACTCGCGTTCGTTAGAAAAGACCTCGCCGCCGAAACCGTAGTCGTTTTCCCAGATGGCATAAACATCCTCAAGGCTGTCGATGCCGTCACGGTCAACGAGGTCGAGTCCCTGCACGAACTCCTTGAGGCTGTGCCCGTGCTCAATCATCCATTCGAGCTGATAGCGCTCGTAATCGGTGAGCATGTTCCATCACATCCTTTCCTTACCGGGCATCTAGCCCGATGTCATGTTTTTCCGTACCATCCGCCATCTCGGCTGACGCGGCCTTCATGGTCTGAGCCTCGCCCTTGATGGTGATGAGGTCGTTACCGGGCATTCCGCGCGTGCTGGGCAACTGGTGACACTCGATTGCCCTGTCGAAGCTGCCCGGTTCCGTCGCATCGAAACCGTAGAGATGGGTTTCGCCGATTCGGTCGATGGGGCACACCTGCTCCTGCCCGAGATAGTCGATGTAGGAGAGTATGCGGTTGCCCTTGCGACTCACGCGCTCATGGCAGCACTCGGGGTGCTCATGGGCGAACGCGGCCACCGTGTCAGGGGCGAAGCCATGCTCCTCGCGATATGCGCGATGACGCTCCAACTGCTCAGACCTCGCAGCCCGCATGGCCTCGCGCTCGGTCTTTTCTTCCTCGATGGCCTGTCTGCGCACCGCATCGCGCTCCGCGACCTCGGTCTGGGTCATCGGTCGGAATGACCCGCAGACCGCATCCTCATCGAGCTTGTAGAAATCCGTCTCGTTGAAGAACTTGGAGGTGTGATGCCACGACGATTCGTGGAAGAACCGCTCGAACACCTCATCCTTGCGCATGCCCTTGAGCACATCGGGGTCGAAGGACATGTCGAACTCATCGCAATAGGATTGGATGGCCGCGACCATGGCCTTCTTCGTCCATTTGCTCTTGGGCATCTCGCCATCCTCGTAAGCCTCGGCGGCGCGTCGTGACATCGAGTGACCGATGTACCCCGAGTTCACATCCATCATCGGAGACCCCTAAGAGAGGTCGGGGGTGAAGGAAGGCTCGCGCTCATCGACCGACCCATCGGCAGAAAGCGCCTGAGATGCCCTGCGCATGGACTCGGCCTCGGCTTTCAGGGAGATGCCCCTATCGACGAAGGCCTCGGGGGAATCGCCGTCGCCGCCGTTCGGCTCGATGTTGTCCACCGCATCTGCAATCATCTCGTTGCCCATCTCGGCGAGGCGGTCGTGGAAATTGCTGTTAAGCCATCCGTTGTCGAAGCCGAGTTCTTTTAGCGTGGCATTCACGTTCGCATCGTTCACTTCGAGACCGGCGTTCTCAAGGGCGGATTCGATGTCGGCGCGGTACCAGAAGTCGGGGCAGATGACCTCCTCACCGGGGTTGGAGATGGCGCGGTCCTCAAGGTCCGCCGCCGCGCTGGCGAGGGAATCGTAGTAGGTGCCGTGACCCCAGTGCCCGGTCTCCTCATCGTAACCGTGGGCGACGATGAACTCGCGCTTGCCGTCGGCCATCTTGTGCATCACGAGCGCGTCATCGCCGTTGCGGTCGATGGGGACGTGCTTTTCCTTCCATGCTGCGATTTCTGCGGTCTTGTCCATGCCGTTCTCCTTTCCGGGGGCATCGGCCCCATTTTCAGCCATGTGCGATTGCACGGCCTTTCTCACGTTCTCGGGCGTCGCGACAACCCAGCCCTTTTCGGATGCGATTTGAGCGAACACTTCATCGCGCGGGTCGATTAGCGGAGCATTCTCCTCGCCGTCCTCGATGATGGTCTCGATGCTGTCGGTGATGTAACCCGTATAGTTCAGCCCGCCCACGATGTCCTCATACAGGTCGAAATCGGGGTTATCGACGACCGCCAGCAGGTTCGGGTCGTCGAGGTGCACGTATGTATTGGCGATGCTTCCCGTATAGTTATATTCCCACCAGAACTCGCCGGTCTGAGGGTTGTAGAGGTCTTTGCCGGAAGCCAGTGCCTCCTTGACCGCCTGCGGCGTGTCGAGGCGGATGTCCTTATCAGTTTGCATTGATGGCTCAGCCTCATTAGAGGTCAGTGCTCCCACGGCCTCTGCAACCGCCATGCGGGCCTCCTCCTCCGTAATCTCGTTGGAGTTGAGCAAGTCATGGCGACTACCGTAACCGCCGAGCTGGTAAGCTCGGATGAGGAGGTCACGAAGGCTGACTTTGGTATTTGATGGGATGTATATATCGGAGTTGTAGTTCTCCGCGTTCATGCCGTCGTTCAGAACGCGCATATCTATATTCGCATGGTTGACCACCTGTCCGTACCGCACATCATAATCGAGGTCGGTGACAGTGAGGCGGTTGGTGTTGCTGCGGCTCTCGAACGGCAGGTACACCTCGTCGTTGTAGCATGAGATGAGAATCGTGTGCTGTGCCGGTATTCCGTCTACTGAGATGACACGATATGTCGCCTCGCTGGAAAGGCTATAAAGCCCCAGCTCAAGCTCCTCGGAGAAGAGCTTTGCGATTTCAGAGCGTTCCCTGTCGAATATACTCATACATCTACTCCTTTACCGATTGCGACCCTTGTTGTGCTTGCCCTTGGGCTTGCTATCGAATATAGGCTCTATCGAACCATCCTTCTTGAGTTTAGCCTTGCAGTCGAAGGTCTTTCCCGTGGTCTTGGACTTGCATCCCTTGAGGGAAATGGCCTTGCCTTCGAGCAGCGACGCCGCCTGCTTCGCCGTGAACGTCTTGCCGCACCAGCCCAGTAGCTTGAAGCCGCAGCCCGCGACCTGTATCCACGTCCCGTCATCCTGCTTCTCGCTCTTATTCGAGGAGCAGGTGTAGAAGGCCTTACCGGACTTCGACTTGCGTTGCATCACGTCCGCGCCGCAGATGGGGCACTTGCCCACGACCATGGTCTTGGGCGCGATGCTCGCACCGACGTAGGCCGTGTCCTGATGGCCCTTGAAGACCTCGATGACGCTCTTTTGCAGGGCGTTGACATCGGCTTTGCCCTCCGCGATGTCCTGCTGGATGAGCCACCAGCGGGCGGTCACGTCCGCGCCGCGAATCTCGGGCGGCAGGAGATGGTAGAAGGCGCGAGCCTTCTCCGTGGAGCGGATTTTGCCCTTCACGTCCTCAAGGTACCCGCGCTCCTTCAACTTCTCGATGATTGATGCGCGGGTGGCCGTGGTGCCGATGCCGCCGTGCTCGCCCTTCTTTCCGTCGTCCTTCTGCTTGAGGATGGCCTTGACCTCCGGGTCGGTGACGTACTTGGCGATGGATGCCATGTCGGCGATGAGGGTGCCTTCCGTGTAGGGCTTGGGCGGTGCGGTCTCCTTTTCGGTGACGGCGCACTCGATGCGCTCAAGTCGGTGCTCGCCCTCATCGACCCAAGGGTTGCCGGATGCCGCCTCATCGCCGTCTTCCTCGGAGACGTTGCCGAACACGGCCTTGAAACCCGCGTCGCGCACGCGCCGAGCGACGGCTTGGAACTCCCCGCCATCGACCGTGAAGGCGCTGGTGCTCACATCGTAGGTGGCGGGTGGGAGGAACTGCATGGCGTAGCGCTCGACGATTGCCGTGTAGACCTTGGCCTCATCCCCGGTCATGTCGGCCACGGGGGCGCTGACCTCCTGCGGGATGATGCCGTGGTGCGCGGTCACGTTCTTCTCGTTGAACGCCTTGGAGTGGATGGAGTAGTCGAGCGGCCACGATACGCCGACGTTCTCCATGGCCTGAGCCAGCACCACGGGTGCCTGCGCGAAATGCTCCTCCTTGAGGTACTGGGAGTCCGAGCGGTTGTAGGTTATCGCCTTGTACTTATCACGCAAGTCCTGCGTGATTTGCTGGGTCTTCGATGCGGCGAAGCCGTAGCGGCGGGACATGTCGGAGAGCAGCACCGTCAGGTTGTAGGGGAGGGGAGGGTTCTCGACCTTCTTGGAGATGGTCGTGGAGAAAGTCTTATCCGAGTCGTCCAGCTTCTCCTTGATGCGGTCTAAGGCATCGCGGTCGAATATGTGCTTTTCACCGGCCAACATGTCCTTGTCCGGCTTGAACTTGAACACCGGTGCTCCCGACGCGTCTGCACAGCCGCCGGTGGCGGTCAGCTCGTAATACTTCCGGGTGACGTGGTTCTCTATCGCCTCATCGCGGTTGACCACCAATCCGAGGGTCGGGGTCTGCACGCGACCGACGGAGAACAGGCCCCCGAGCCGCTTGGTGGCAAGGCGGGTCTCGTTCACGCCGAAGCACTTGTCCGCCATCTGGCGAGCGTATGCCGCGTCACCGGCAGGGCGGCACTGCTCGTTGGGCACCAGACGCTCGAACGCCTTGACGATGTTCTTCTCGATGTTGTCGTTGACGTAGACGCGCAGCACCTCTCCCTCGTAGCCGAGGTAGTCCAGCACCTCATCAACGATGAGCTGGCCTTCATCGTCGGGGTCACCGGCGTTGATGACGCACTCGGCCTCCGACAAAAGCGAGTCGATGCGCTCCACCAAGTCTTTCTTGTCCTCGGTCGGCTCCTTCGCCCAATCGTCGATTTGGATGGGCAGCACGTCCAGCGACCATGGTTTGCCCCATGCAGGGTTCACCGCATCCGGCTCCACCAGTTCGAGCAGGTGACCGGCGCAGGCGATGACCGTGTACCCGTTGCCCGAGATGGGCAACCGCGCAGTCTCGGACACCTGCTTACCGCAGATGGCGCGGGCGATGTCGCGGGCGAGCATCGGCTTCTCAGCGATTACCAGTTTCATGCGTCTCCTCCTTTTCTGTTATTTCCTCAATGGCGGAATCCCTTGACATTTGACTATCGTGTTCCGAAGCCAACTTCGCGCTCGAATCACGGGCCTCCTTGGCCTTCGATTCCAACCGATAACCCTCTTGACCTGCGGTTTCGCTCTTGACTATGCACTGCGGGAAGCGTATAATAGTTTTAATGAGGTCGGGTTCGACGATGTGGCTCCGAAGCAAGTGTAGCTTCGCAAGTGCATTGAGTTCCCGGCCTCTTTCTTCGTCATAATAGACGACCCTATCGGGCGTGATGAGGTTGTCGAAGTAGCGGGGGAAGTTCGTCCTGCCGTAGACGGCCAAGATGAAGTTGGTCTCAATCTCGCCAGCCTCGTAATAACCGCGCCCATTGGGCCGCACGGCCATGATGAGAGGCAGGTCATCGCAATCCACATCGCGCAGCACCACGAGCATGGTGTCATCACGGGCGGGACTGTCGCAGAGCATCACGGGATGCTCCATCAGCTCGGGCAGGCGCTTCATCTGCTCAACGGTGAGTCCATGGCGATGGGGGTCGTAGCTGCTCTTCGGTCGGATTGCATCGCGCAGGTGGCGTTGGGTGTAGAGCATCGGCAGCGGGCGGAACCCGGCCTGCACGAACAGTTCCGGCGTATCGCAGAACTTGACCGCGCTGGAACGGGGATACTCCCCGCAAGTGACGGCATCGACCTCATCGCCGAAGCGAAGGTACTCAGCGCACTTCGTTGCGTGCCCCATGTAATCCGGTACCTTATCGTCGCCGTCTTTCAGATGCACCCCGCCGCGCGGGTCGAGATAGGTGACGCGCTCGCCCTCGGGCATCGCCACCGAGTTCTCGTACTCGCGGATGGTCAGGATGACCTCCCGCTTGCTCATCTCATCTGGCATATGGCCTCCTTCCTTTGTGGTCTGATAGTTTCCAATATGTATAGTTGGGGCGGTTTCCCACCCTTCCAACAGCCTTCGGGTCGGGTTGAGAACCCTCCGGCCATTGAAAGCATGGAAAACCGCTTATTCTCTTACTCCAATTCCTCGCGCTCGACGGCCTTATCGCCATGGCTCTCGGAGCCGAGCTGGGCGGATGCCTCGCGGGATTCCTTGGCCGTCTCATGGAGCTTGGTGCTACGGATGGCATCGGCCTTGCCCGCCTGCCCAGCGTACTTGACGGAACGCGGCATGGACTTCTTCTCGGCCTCCACATCGGAGATGGAGCCGCCCTGCTGGAAGCTGATTTTGAGCGCGTCCATCTGCTCGGGCTTGAGGCTCGCATCGGCGATGACATCCAGCATCTCGGGCGTGATGTCCTTATCGCCTGCCGCGAGGTAGAGCGATTCCATCTGTTCCGGTGCGAAGCTGCCGTCGGCGAGACGCAGCACCGTCTGCGCGTCCACACCGAAAGTGAGGCCGGTGCACATGGCCTCCATGACCGCCACGGGACGGGTTGGGTCGCATAGGATGTCAAGCTGCTCGTTGGTGAAGCGTCCACCGCTGATGACCTGATAGAAGCCCCAGACCTGTTCGATGGAGAGGTCGGGATTCATCAGGCGTTCGATGTCCTGTTTCTCCATGCCCTCGATGAGGGCGATGTTCAGCGCGTTCATCTGGTCGGCGGAGTAGGAACCGTCCGTGTAATCCGCGAGCACGTCCATAGGCACATCGGAGATGAGGCCATATTGCAGCGCGTTCATCTGGTCGGAATTAAGTTTCAGCCAATCGCGGTCGAAGGAAATCTCCTTCGCCTTCGCCGCCTTCATCAGCCCATGCGTATGATGCAGCTTCTCGACATCGTACTCACCGCTCGCAAGCGTCTTGAACATGTCCTTGGTATACGGGCTGACATCGGGGGAGGTGAGGTTCATCTGCTCCGCGATGCGGCGCAGCTCGCGCATCTGACCGTGGTTCAGGTCGGGGTTGGCGATGAGGCGGGAAATGGTGTCTTCCTCGATGCCCGCCTCGAACGCCTTGCAGATTTGATATGCCTGCCACTCGGTGAAGTCTCCCTGCGAGAGTGCCTTGGCTGCTGGCAGGCGCAGGTTCACGGGCAGGTTGTTGAGCGCCGTCATGACGTTCTCAATCTGGTGCCCGCTCAACGCGTTTTTGATGTCGCACTCGACAATGTCGAGTACCTCAAAGCCCGTGAGCTGTCCGTCGAGGCAGTAGCCGAGGTCGATGGGAGCGTACTCACCGGACTCGATGATGTCCGGGTCGATTTCCGCCTCGGGTACGAGGCCCATGGCGGTGCGCAAATCGTCCGGCGTGCCGCCGTAGTCGAGGATGGCGTGCATCGTCTCCTCGATAGCGCCTTGGATGTCCATGGTGTCCGCATCGTCGGCCACATCCGCGATGCAGTAGCGGGGGAAGTAGTCGCCGTCGATGGTGTATCGCGCGATGGTCGTGTCGCTCGGTACAGTGTAATCGACGTTTCCGAGGTCGAGGCGCAGTAGTTGCAGCACGTCGGGGATGTTCTTGTCGTATGCCATGGTGTTTTACTACCTTTCTATTATGATGGTCTTCTATATATCTACACGATGGAGGGGTCTTCTCGTGCCGGTGAGCCGGTGACGCGGCCCTCGGCCAGCTTCTCTGAGGCGGCACGCGATGCCTGAGCCTCCCCCTTGAGGGACACGGCCTTCTCGGGAGCTTCTGCGGCTTTCACCTTCTCGTACTCGGCGCGGGCCTTCTCCATGGCGGGGATGAGATGGTCGGCGGGAATGCCGCGAGAGGTGCAGAATTGAACCGCACTTGAGTGGTCGGAGAAGAGACGGGGAACCTCGAAGCGATTTGCCTCCTGACGCTCCGCGATGATGCCGGTGAGGACGTTGCGCCATGCGTCACCGTTGACGTATTTCAGGTCATCGAGAGAGGAGTAGCCGTAGTAGGAGATAAGCCCGTTCAGGTAATCCTCGGGGACATGGCAGTCAAGGTCGTCATTCTCAAGGTCATAGCTGCCGGTCAGGACGGCCCACCCGTCATTCTCGTAAGGATAGCCGATGATGTAATCGGTTCTCGTACCGGCCTGCGCATGGAAACCGAAGCCGTGGTCGGTGAAGGTTCCGCACTCCTTGAAGGACCGTTCTTCGCGATTCACCTCATCATGCGAGGTCTCTTGCTCGATACAGTCGCGGGCGGCACAGAGGCGCGTATGAAGCTCCTTCAAGTCATCGCCGCTGATTGTCCAAATCGGCACACCGCCGACGAGCTCAAACACCGACATCTCTCCGATGCTATGTCCTCCGATGCTATGTCCGAAAGAACCCATACCGAGCAGGGTGGACATGTAGTAGCGGGTGACGAACTGGCCCTCGGGGAACTTCGCGGGGGCTTGCGACACGTCGTAGAACTCCACCAGAGGGAGGCCGTGGCCGTAGAGCTGGCAGTCGTTGATTGGGATGCCGAAGCTGCCGTTCGACAGGGCCTTGCCGTACACGAAGCCACCGGACGCCCCGTAGCGCTCGCCCTCCTGAACGAGATGCACTCGGAATTGGCCTACCGTGAAGTCGGCCAGTGGGTCCGCGATTTCACCCTCGCCGATGGCATCCATCAGCTCGGTGTACCAGCCGCCCAATTCCGCCTCATCCTCGATGAACTCGCGCACCTTGTCCGCGAGGGCTTCACCGGACCCACTCGATACATAGGGGTCGTTCTCGACTGCCTGAACCAGACGCATGAGCGCGGTCGCGTCGTTGAAATCCATAGAGCCGCCTCCTTTCTAACGGTCGCCATCGGGTTTGGAGAGCGGCGAGGCTGCTGTGCGTGCGTTATCGGCCTCATGTTCGAGGTCCACGGCAGATGCCCCATGTGCCACCAGCGCCTCGGACGCAGCACGAGACTCCTTGACGGCGGCTTTCAGGCTCACCGGCTCGGCGGCCTCCTGTTCCTCGATTTCCCAGCCCGTGGCGCGGGCCTTCTGCAAAGCGAGCGCGTAGTCCTCCTTCACGTCGGTCTCGATGTCGTCGCTGAGTTGGGCTGGTTTCCAGCAGGAACCGACGAGACCGTAGACGTCGTTGACCGTGTACCCCTCGGGGTCGGACTGACCCTCGATTTGGAACCCGCGAATCATGGAGAGGGGCATGACGGCATCCTTCTCAAGCAGGATGTCGAGCACGCCGCCGCAGCCGGACCACTGGTTGAAGATGCCCATGGTGGCGCAATCCCTTGGCAGCACGAGACTGCCCTTTGCCTCGGAGCGCTTTCCGATGAGGTCCAGCATCTCGCGTGCGTCCATGCGCACGAGTGCGCAAAGCTCGCTCATCGCCTCGCTGCTGTTCTCGTCTATCTCCTCGCGGATTGAGTGGATGAAGGCGTTATCGGGATTCCCGAAGACCTCCTCGACGCTGTGGCCCTGCTGGTTGACGAGGTAGGAGAGGGCGTTGTCCAAGCTCTCCGCGTCGATGTCCTCAAGGCGAGGCTCGCGATAGTCGTTGCCGAAGGAATCGACGATGCTCCCCATATCGAAGTTCTTCTCGGTCTCGGTGGCGAAGAAGAGGTTGACGTTGAATGAGGAGCGGGAGAGCAGGTCGTCGAGGTTCATGTCGATGCCGGTGTACCCAGCCTCGTAAAGGTCGTCCCAGATGCCCGTCGATTCATCCCAACATGCCCTTACCTCATCGGGCGCGTCGTTGAGGTCGTCGAGGATGGAGACGTACAGCTGGCTCTCCTGAGCCTCCCCGACTGTATCGTACAAGGTCGATGCGAGATAGCTTTCCGGACTGGTATAGCCCTCTGACTTCCAGTTATCAACCGCCTCGACCAGTTGGTCCGGCGTGATGGAATCGTCGTAGTCCCAATAGACCTCGTAGCTCCCATCATCGTTGCAGTAGTCCTCAAGTTTCTCGCGCAGCCACGCGATATAAACTTCACGATTCTCCTGTGCCATTTGAATCACTCCCTCCTAACGGGCATCCTGCCCGATGTCCTCATGTGCATCGTTACCGGCCAAGGCAGCCGAAGCCTCGCGGGACTCCTTTGCGGCGGTTTTCAGGCTCACCGGCCGCTCAGGCTCGCCCATGACCTCCTTCGCATACTCCGCGATGCCTTTGCCGGTCTCATGTCTGCAATACGCATCCATCTTCGGAAGCAGGGCAGAGCGCTCTGCTTCATCCAGCGGGTAGCTCAGTTCATCTATCCTGCCGTCTGCGCGGTTCAGGGAGATGTCGAGCTGGTTGCCGACCTCGCCGGTGAGCATGTCGTAATCGACGTAGATGTTGAGATAATCGTCGTTGTCGAGCGAGCAAACGTCCGTCCCGAATACGGCATCGCAGTTGAACGTGACCGGGATGTAGAAGTTCAGCTTATCGCCGTTTTCGGCAATCTCATCATCGAACGTGATGTGGTCGAGCGGCAGCGGGGCAAGGGCATCCTCTGCGGGCATACCCAGCGCAAGCTCCGCATAGCGCGGAGTGGATACGAGCGCGGGGTCGTCCCACATGGCGTGGAAAGTCCCGCGCACCGCATCGAAATCACCGCGTCGGTCGGCGGTCAAGATAGCGTCCATGGCTCGCTCACCCTCGACGGTCAGCTTGCGGACCTCGACAAGGAGCGGTGAGTTATCGGGCCACTTGCCGGAGAGGAAAAGATGGCCGTCCTCGTCCCACACCTTGTCCACGCGGTGCAGCGGCGAGGTGTGGGCGTGGAGCAAATCATGGAGGTCATTAAGGTTGAACTGCACGAACCCGTCATCGTAGTTGACGGGGCTGTAACGAACGAGGATGGACTTGCCCAAGAAAGCGTCCAGTGCATTCTCATTCGAGCGCCAATCCGTCTCCATGAGGTCGCGCAGGTCGTCCTCGCCCATGTCATAGCTGATGGAATCCTCGAACTCGGCATCCGTCATGGGGGAATAGGAGTCACGGGTCTCGCGCAGGTAATCCAAATCGTACTTTTCCGCGTCAAATATGACGCGCTGCTTGGGGATTCTCGCCATGTCTCATCGCCTCCTTCATGTGAAAAGGGCGGGCGGGATGAACCCGCGCCGCCCGGTCATCGTCTTATCTAATGCTCGGCGTCCCCATCGGCACGCTCGACCTCACGCTCGGGCGTCTGCCCGTCATGACTGTCCTGTTCGAGCTTGTCCGAGCCGTCACGGGTCTCCTTGGCCTTCTCGGCAAGACGGGGCTGCGACGGCTCTTGGGACTTGGGATGAGCCTCGACCTGATACGGCTCACCGACGGACTCAACGGTGAAGTCCTCACCGGTCTGCTTGCCGACCATCCCAGTCAGCTCCTCATGGGTGAGACCGCAGAAGAACACCTCGCCGTCGATGTCGAGTCCATTGGTGTCCTGTGCGGAGAACGTCATGTTTTCGGACTTGTCGGGGGTCTCGTTGAAGTGGAGCGTGACGGGGATGAGGGTCACATCCTGCACGGCGGCGAGTTCATGGTCTTCGGGCATGAGGTCCTTCCAGAACTCGTTGAACGCGGCCTCGTAGCCCTTCTCGTTGACCGTGCGCACCGCCTCGACGCTCATGGCGCAGGGATTCGGGAAATCATAACCGGATTCCTTGATTGCCTCGAAGTCGCCGCTCAGTTCGCCATCTTCAAGAATCTCATCGTTTGAACCGAGGGCATCGTAGAGTGGCGAGTCCATGGCATCCTGAATCGCGGTCTCGGCCTCGGCGGCGAAGTCCTCGATGTCCATATTGTTGTCATTGAAGTCGATGGTGATGCCGTCGAACACATCGTCGTAGACCTTATCTGCCAGCGCGTACACGCCTTCGGATGCGAGTCCTTCGAGGGCGGCGTACTTGGCGATGTCCTCCTGATGGCTGTACATGTCCTGCGTGAAGCACTCGTATTGTGCCATCTGGGTCATCTTGATGAGGTCGCCCTTGCAACCTTCGAGAAGGCCTTGGGCATCCGCCTCCTCAAGCCACTCGTAGTTATCGGGAAGCCACTTGAGCAGGTCGTGGGTGTAGATGTCAATCTCGGAGTCGGCGATTTCGCCGAAAGCGTCTCCGATGTTGCCGGTGTAATCCGTGATTCGGTCGCCGTACTCGCCGAGGTCGAGGCTCGCCTGCAAGTCCTCGATGGAGGTGAAGCCCTCGGGTACCGGCGGGTGCTCGAACTCATGCTTTGCCTTGCGTTCCGCCTGCACGCGCTCTACCTCCTCCTTGACCTCACCAAGCTCGTTGTCAAGGGTCTCCGCGATGTCGGAGATTTCAGAGGTCATGAGCTGCATATCGTTCTTGAGCCAGTCGAGGGTCTTTTGGCAGGACTCGTAGGCGCGGATGGCCTGAGACGGTTTCTCGAATCCCATCTCATCGGCGAAGTCGTCGATATGACGACCATCGACCGCGAGTGCGTCGCTCGCCAGCGCGGCGAACACATCCGTCGCGGTCGGCTGCCCGCCGAAGCGCGGATTGCACTGGTACGTGGTGGTGAAGGACTCGATGCCGGGCTTGCTGAACTCGCAGGTGTACTTGCGGTGCTGGGTCGAGAAGTCACCCGGACCCTCGCTGATGATATTGAAGTCGAATTGGGATAGGAGGTCGGCGACCCCCTGTGCGTCGTTGTAGTTTGGCATGGCGGCTCCTTTCCAAGGCTCTTGTGATTGCCCAATAATATATTATTAAAGGAAAGGGACGGTGCCGAAGACCGTCCCTTTTCGGTTGATGGTGAATTTTCTCGATAAACGGTTAGCTACCCAGAATCTCCTTCGCCCAAGAACCGGCCTTGACGAGTCCGACAATAAGGAGGATTGACAGGCCGATAAACATCAGCAGACCGAGAAGCGGGGCGAATGCGTACTCCAAAGCTGAATCGACTACGCCGGTTACATTGACACTGCTGTCGGCATTGACCAGTTGATTGAGGTCCCCTACGCCAAGGGATGCCGTCATAGAGGTGAGAATGAGCGGATATGCAGCGAAAAGGAACATCATGATTGCACCCGCAAGACAAGCTGCACAGAAGTTTTTTAGGAACGATATACCGGATTGCCGGGTCTCTTCAAAACCGAGTAAGGCCAATGGAATGGGAGAGAATGCCGCCATGACATAGAGCTGAATGGCTCGTGCCGTGGCTACCGCGATGCTCACGATATAGGCGATTAACCCGGTTCCAGCGGAGAAGAAGGCGGTAATTACCAGTATGAAGCAGCCGCCGATAGACGCCTTCTTTAAATCAAGACCCGATGTCTCCAACGTCATATTTCCAAGTTGGATTGATGCCCCGGTAAGTGCATCACTGTTAGTTATCTCATTGAACACGCCGTAAACGGCATCGAGCAGACCAAGGGAATTGACGATAAGCCAGTGGAACAAGACATAGGAGACCGCAAGAAAGACAATATCTTTGACGGCGGGCAACGTCGCGGTGGCGTCGATGCGCTGACTTATCTTGATAAGCTGAACTAGCATGAACAGAGCCAGAATCGACTCGGCTATGGGAATCACGACCGTCTGATGTACCGATGAGACGATATTCCATACGGTCTCGTTACCGAATACGTTATGGAAACTGCCACCTACGACATCACTGCTCGCGACATGTCCAATGATGAAATAGTAAAGGTTGAAGAACCATGAGGCGATGCTGATTAGTATCAGGCATATTGCTTCATGGATGGCACCCATGATGTCGAACATTTAATCACTCCTTTCTGCCAGACATGTTTTCTTAACGGTTGAAAGTAAAGGTACCGTCAGAAAAATAGTAGTTCACGGCGAGCGGCACAGGGGACTCCGTGTTCAACATGAAATTCGTCGAAAGGACTCCTTCGTCATAGTCGATGATGACAGCCTTATCCCATGTCGCTTCGGTGGCAGTTGGATAATTGACCGCGCACCATGAACTCAACTCCTTAGTGAGGGTTTCGATGTCGCTGCCAAGAAGCTCAGTCATTTCACTGTTCAGACCTTTGACTGTGATGTTTTTCACAGGGTCGATGCACTCATAGAGGCTGTTCTTTGAGTAGAACATGGATGAGGATGAGAGTGTTGAGCCGCCGATTGAGTTCCCATCTTCGGCAATGGAAAGGGTATAAGTCACGATGTGCGAACCCGTGTCGGTCTCAAAGACGATGGTGTCAATTTCGGTGTCTGACCCATTTGTGCCGTAATCTATTCTTGCGATTGCATAAGGATGCTTTTCCTCGACACCATCTATGTTCTCGACATAATGGGAATCATAAAAGCGCAAGGTGTTCTTACCGCCGTTTGACGACCAGATGCTTGAACTCATGGTCTCAATGAGCTTTTTTGTCTTATCGTCATACTCTTTTATAAGTTTCATTTGAGAGTCCGTAAGCTCTACTTCGATGGGCTGCTCATTGTTTTCTGCATCTTCGATTGCCTCATCACCCTGTGTCGGTGCATCAACAGCACGACGATGTGCCACGTTTATGGCGCTCGTGATGGAAAATCCGGTGAAGACGATGATGGCGAAGAGGGCGAGCAATGATGCTTTCTTATGTTGTGTGATTAGGTTCTTGAACTTATCCATATCGTAATCCTTTCTACTGTGCAGGAACTCCGGGAGGGAAACCCCAACGCACTTCGTGGTAGTTGCCGTAAGTTGCTATCCATTCATCGAGAGGGGTGTCGGTGATAGCTCCGATGTTATCGCGAACCATGCCGTTTCCCATATAGATGCCGACATGATAGGAAAGAGGGCGGCCATCAGGCGTATAGCCTGCATATGCGTGACCAGTTGTTATGTATTGGTCAACGGCTATCATCATGCCGACTTTCAACTGACTCCGGTCTGAACTATGGCACCAGTTGCGGTACATGTCATCGGCGTTCCCGCCGGGATATGGAAACCCCGCGTTATAGTAGACCGTGGACACCCACTTGGCGCACCACCCGGCACCGGGGGATGGCGTTGAAAGGGCCTGATTGTAGATGTTTTGCTGCCAAGGCTCGGCACTCGCGTAATCTTGCCCGCCGCCTGTTCCAGCATTTAGTTGAGCGAGAAACTTGCGCGCATCTTCGAGTCTCCTATATAGGCGTGACACATCATCACCGTAGCTGACGGCGCTTCCGCAGCGTTCATGACAGGCCATGAACGAATACGTCACGAGGTCAACATCTGTTGACGCTTTGATTTCCTCTCCAGAGCGATAGAAGTCCTTCCCGAATCGCTCTTCATATCCTCTTTCAAGGCGATAATAGGATGATGCAAGACCAGTATACCAATCTGATGCGAAATAACCCGTTCCCGGTTCTCCCGAGAACGTCCATTCCATTTGCGCAGAGACGGTAGACCATACTTTTCCTGTATTTGCGCACCAGCGTAGGAAGTCGTTTTTGTTCGCCCCGCTGAGCTGTATGAGGCCTATGGAGTCCGTGCCGTAACCATCATCTCCTCCAAGGCCAGGGTCAAAAGCAGAGTTTTCCACTGCCATATTGCCGAGAATACCGGCAATCGCTTCGTTTGTATAACCATATCCTTTGAGATAGAGCGCGACTTCGGCAGGCACACCTTGCAGAGAGCCAACGCTTTTCTCATTCGCCTTCTCACCGGTAAGGCCGGTGAGGGCGGCAAATAAGAGCAGGATGATGATGACGGCCATGATGATAACCGGTGATGCGGCTCCAAGTGCGATAAGAAGACCTGATTTACCACCAGCTGCGGTCGCAGCACCAAGGACTTTGCCCGATGTAGCGATATTTCCAGCGGCTTGCACATCAGCACTGGCCTTATATACGCTCTTCTTGAAATAACCGGCAGCTTGCACCTTACGTTTCGCCTCGACGGTATCTGCTGCTTTTATCGCAGACTTCTTCTCGGAGAGTTTGCCGAGGCTCTTGTCCGACGAAATAGGATTCTTGCCGCTGAGGCGTTTCTTCACACCTCGGACGACATGATAACCGGCTCTCGCACCATCATAGACGTTATCTACACCTTCAAGTTCTGACTCTTGAAAGGTGCCTCTCACGCCGCTTATCACCGCGCCTTTTCCGGCGTTCCTCACAGCCCCTTTGATGTCGAGGGAACTGGCATTGCCCTTAATGCGTCTGCCTATTGCTCGACCAGCACGATATGCGCCCTTGCTACTGTTGTAAAGGTCATCCATACCCTCAAGCTCGGAACCTTCCAGAGCGCTATGGACTGCGGCGTGAGCCATGGCGGCGCTGGCCTTTCCGGCCTTGCCTTTTGGGGATGCACCGCCATCTGCGGAACCGGTCTTTCCACCTTTCCTGCCGTTGGTGACGGCGGCGAGGGCGGCGCTGGCGGCACCGCCCGTCGATGCCCTCTTGCCGACTGAGTAGAGGCCGCTTTTCAGCGACTTCTCGCTCTTGTCGGCGCGTCCCACTATGCCGGAGTTGACGGCATCCGTCATCTCCGTCTGTAACACAGATTGCGACATGTCCTGCTTCTGGCCGGATGTCGAAACGAAATCAGATGGCTTCATTGACGTTCACCGTCCTTTCCCGGTTTAGATGACCTTGCCGTCCTTCTTCTTGAAGCCGATATTCAGCTCCTTGGTCTCGTTGGGGTTGGTGCTGAACAGGTCGTAGAGCACGTTGCCCGACGGGAACTTGCCGCGAATCGGCACACGCGCGTTACCAGCGATGAGCAGGCCGTCTCCGGCCTCGGCGGACTCGTCGATGCACTCCTCCTCCTGCTCGGAGAGGTTCAGCAGCTCCACCCAGCGCATGCGGTCGAGCGGGGACTGCTTGAGCAGCATGATGAAGTCGGCGTTGAGCACGATGTTCTGCGCGGCCTCGTTGTTGAGCATCGCCACCGCGTTCTGGGTGATGCCCGTCAGCAGCAGGCCGAACTTGCGTCCCTCGTTGGAGAAGCGCGAGAAGTAGTTGAGAACAGTCGGGTAGGCGAAGAGCGATTGCATCTCCTCGACGTAGAGCCAAGTGCGGACGTTGCGCTTCGCGTTGAAGTACATGCGGTTTCGCACGGCCTCGCAGACGTTGATGAGGGCGAAGACCAGCATGGAGTCCGGCAGGTCCTTCAAGTTGAAGTCCACGATGCGGGTGTTGAAGTCCACGTTGGACTGGCGGTTGAAGAAGTCCATGGAACCCTTGACGAAGCGCTCGTAGCGCAGCGCGATGGTCTGCGCCTGATGCTCGGGCTGCTCAAGGGCGATGTCGTAGAAATCCTGCAAGGTCGGCGGGAGGCCGTCACCGCGCCCCTCGGCTCGCTGGAACGCAAGCTCGACGCAGCGCTGGATGATTGACTGGTCAACCTCGGAGAGGGACTGCCCGGACTCGGCGGCGGAGGCACCCGCCTGCGCCAGCATCGCGTCGATTTTGAACGCTATCTGCTCGGTGCGGGGCATGTGCTCCACGGACACCGTGTCGAAAGGGTTCAGGAACGTATCCGTGCCCACGCCGAAGTGGTAGGTGGTGCCGCCGTAGCGCTCGGCGATGGCCGTGTACTCACCGGCGCGGTCGATGACGTAAATCTCGTCCGTGGGGTTGGAGAAGATGGTGCCGGTCATCTCGGTCTTGGTGAACATGCCCTTGCCCGAACCGGTCTTGCCGCAGACGAAGCCCATGGGGCTTGTCAGGCGCTTGCGATTGCACATGACGAGGTTGCGGGAATGTTTGTTCTGGCCGTAGTAGTTTCCACCGGCGTCGTCAAGCTCCTGCGTCGCGAAGGGCACGAGGATGGCGACCTGCGCGGTGGTGAACATGCGGCTAATCTCGACATGGTTGTGGCCGAGGGGCAGCACGGAGTTGAGGCCCCGGCGTTGCCGGTAGTCGTAGGTGTCCACCTCGATGGAGTTCTGCCGCGCCGTGGAGATGATGCGCATGACCTGAGCGTCGAGCTGCTGCTTGCTCTCCGCGTAGGTGTAAATCAAGCCGGTGAAGACGTAGAGGCGCTGGTTCTTGTTCTGCAAGTGGTCAAGGACGTCCTCCGTCTCCTCCTTGGAATATTTGAGTTCCTGCGGCAAGATGGAGAAGTCATAACCCTTGTTCACGGCGCTGCGCTGCTCCTCGATTATCTCCTTGTCAATCCACGCGCTGCGGGTGCGGACGAAGTTGATGGCCTTGGACTTGTCCATGGGCTGCACGAACCATGTGACCGCCATGGGGAGCGGCAGGTCAACGATGTCGGCAAGTGCCCGGTCGGAAAGCTCGGAACCGAACTTCTTCATGACCAAGACCTGACCGTACACCCCGTTGTCCAGCTTGAAGCAGTCGTTGAACATGCCGTCCGGTCGCCAGTCAATCTGCGTCGGGGCGATGCAGTCCTTAGTGGTCTGCACGCGCTTGGCGGAGATGTCCTTCTGGTAGTCGAAATAGAACGGCTTGTAGGGGTTCAGGAGCGAATGGATGACCGACAACCGCTGGGTGCCGTTCATCAGGTGGGCCTTGGACCCCATGGAGTTTAAGATGCGGCTGGATTCCGTCTCGATGCGAGAGAGCTGGCGTGCCGCGTCGTCCGCCGTCTCGGCGGTGACCGAGTAGGTCAGGTAGCGGTTGCGGCGGATGTTGGACACGCCCTCGCGCACCTTGTCGTTCAGGATGTCGTTGAACACCTGCGCGTCATTGCGGGCGGCGTCATTCCCCTGACGGGCGACATCGAAGAACTTCCGGTTGCCGACCTCCTCCTTGAGCAGCGGCGTGTTGATGACGCTCATCTGGACCAGCGTGTTCGCGCCGAACTGGTCGTACAGGCGCGTGAGTGCGGAGAACATGGATTTCTGCTGCTCGTCGCGCACGGAGTGGTAGCTGGTGTCGCCGAAGGCTATGGAGGAGGAGAACAGGCCCTCCTCGACCTCGCAGATGCCGTCTTGATACATGCGGTTGTAGCCGATGTAGTTCACCACGTCCTTCGCGCCCTCGCGCTTGCGGCGTGCGTCCGCCGTCTTCGAGGTGAGTTCCTTGTCGCGGTCCTTGAGTTGGGACTTCACGGACGTGTAGCTCTTGCGGGCCTCCTTCTCGGCCAGCTTCGCCTCCTTCTTGAGGCGTGCGACCTCCCGTTTGGCCTGCCTCTTCTCCTTGCGGGACATCTTCTTGCCAGCCACGGTGGGAGCACCGGCGACGGAGCCGAGCGCCGCCACATCGACCGAGCCGTTATCGGCATCCATGGGGCGGTCGTTGCCGAACCCCTCACCGGAGGTGTGGACGAACTGCTCGATGTCGAAGTTCGCCTCGGTGTCAGTTGATGACACGTCCCGCACGGGGGGAGTAGGATTCGATTCCCTTGAGGCTGCATTGCTTTCGATAGTGTTTCCCATAGACCCTTCCTTTCTTGACGTTCTTCCCATCGGGCGAGCCGATGAGACCGCTGAGTTGCATAGAGGGGACGTAGAAGACGCGCTCCACGCCGAAGTTCGCCTTAAGCCAGAGTGCGACGAACTGCTCGAAGGGCATGCCCTTCGGGCGGATGAAGCCGCAGCACCAGAACGGGAGGCTCACGGCGTAGATGAGCATCATGTTGTCGCCGACGTTCCAGCCCAACACGAAGTAGATGTAGAGGCCGGTGAGGACGGAGCAACCGAGCGCACCCGCGATTGACGCGAGGGTGCGCCCGGTCATCTTGCCCACGACCTTGGGCTGGTACTCGGCGATGTCCTTATGTACCGCTACGGATAGCATATAGGCACCGCCCCTTTCTTAGAGTCCGCCCGCCCAACCGGTGTTGAGCTGGCCGAAGTAGATGGCGGCACCCACGACGATGGCACCGCCGACAATCATGGCGATTGCGCCACTGAGCTGGCCTCCGCCGCCCTGCATGCCGTCCTTGATGGTCATGCCGAGGTTGATGAGGCCGAAGACGACGAGCACGCCGCCGAGGAACGTCACGCCCTGCGTGAGCATGTTCACTGCGTTATCGAGCATAGTTGTTTACATCCTTTCTGATTCAGTCTATTGAGTGTCTGCATACACGCGGCCTAGAAGCCCGTGAAGCCGTAGATGGCCGCGAACCCGGTCACGGCGGCACCGGCGGCAATCATGGCGATGGCCTTCCGAAGTTCGCCGCCTCCCGCTCGCGCCCCGTCCCTCAGATTCATCCCGAGGTAAAGGAGGCCGAGGAAGATGACCGTGCAGCCTATGTAGGCGATGGGCTTCGCGGCGAGCCTGACGAGTTCTTCCAATGTCCTTTCACCGTCCTCTCCTTTCTTGCCCGTGAGCCGCATACGCGGCGCACCGCCGGAAGCGGATGCGCCGCCGAGTCAACATAGATTATAACCGCTTGCGAAAGCGGCTCGGAAAATCACCGCTTCTCGCCGGTATCGCCGTCATCATGGTCGTCATACGGCTCGCATCCGCCCTCCAAGTAGCGCTTGAAGTCGAACGGCTTGTCGTGCAAGCGCTTTGGGTTGCGCTTGTCCACGATGTAGCAGTAGCGCTTGTGGGTGTGCGGGTCGAACTTGTCGTCCATGAGCGGGTTGGTGCCCGCGATGAGCAGGATTGCCTTCCTGCGGCTCATCTTGCCGATTTCCGCCGCGTCGATGAGGTCGCGGCCCTGTATCTGCAAGTTCTTAGAGGCTGACCCTGACTGTCCTGTACTCTCCCCGTAGGTCATCTGGTTGATGGTCTGCTTGCCAATCATCTCCGCGATTTCCTTGTTGGTGGAGTTCGACTTGCCGCCGAGGAACAGGGTGGAGTCGCAGCAGTCCACGATGGTCTGCGCCTTCTTGTCGTACTTCGATTCGAGCTGGGACATGGATTGCAGGATGATGGTGATGCCGATGTTGCGCGAGCGCGTGACGGCGATGGTCTCCTCAATCTGCGGGATGGTCCCGATGTTCGCGAACTCGTCGAAGATGAAGTGGACGGGCGTCGGCAGCTTGCCGCCGTAGTCGGTGAGCGCCTTGCGGCAGAGCTGGTCGATGCACTGCCACATCATGATGGCGAACAGGAAGGAGAGCGTCTTGTCGGTATCCGAGAGGATGCCGAAGACCGCCACCTTCGCGTCCGGGTCGCCGAGAGTGTCAAGCTCCATCTCATCGTATTCGAGCAGGCTGCGCACACCGGCGGTGGCGATGGGAGCGAGGCGCACGTTGCAGGAGATGATGATGGACTTGAGGGTCTTGCCCGCCGCGACCTTGAAGTTCTTGTAGTTCATGAGGGCGAAGTCCTCATCGGGCGACAGACCGCCGCAGTCGGCGGGTCGCACGCCGTCGGAGTTGCGCTTGAGGTTGGTAGGCTCCCACGACCAATCCGAGTCTCCGGTCGCGTTGCCCGTCCCGAAGCTGCGGGAGAGGCCGGAGACGCCCATCGACGGCGCGGGGGCACCGCCCTCGCTCGGGATGTAGCGCTTTCCCTCCTCGATTTGCAGGAAAAGCAGGTCGAGCGGGGATTTGAAGTTCTCATCGTTCTCGCGGGCCTCGGCCATGGAGAGCAGCGTCAGCAGGCTCGACAGGTTGTAGTCCTCCGGCGGGAACCAGTCGCGCAGCAGCGCGATGAGGGAGGTGTACAGCATCTTCTCGGAGTTCTCCCAGAATGGGTCTCCCGCCTTGCCGTCGCCATTGGTGTTCATGATGTAGCAGTTGACGAACGACAGGATGTCGGTGTCCGTCTTCACGTACTTGAGCGGGTTGTAGTGCATGGATTCATCGAGATTGATGGTGTTGAACGACTTCACCTTGTAGCCGTTGTCCGTGAACAGGAACCCCGCGTCCTTGAGGAGCGTGCCCTTGGGGTCGGTGATGAAATAGCTCGTGTTGAGCTGACAGATGTTCGGGGTGACGTAGTTGAACGTCTTGCCGGAGCCGGAGCCGCCCACGACCAGAACGTTCAGGTTGCGGTCGAGTTCGGGGTTGAACTTGGGGCGATGCAGGGCGAGGCCGAAGTTCTGCGTGAAGATGAGGTTGTTGTCCTCCGTGGTGAGGTCGCGGAACTGCTTGCCCTCCTTGAGCGTGCCCCATCGTGCCGAACCGCTCTCCTCACCGGCGCGGAAGTTGCCCACGAAGGCGAGGTAGCGCAGCCAGAAGAGCCAGACGATGATGCACATGGTCAGGCCCGCCAGCATGGCGTTGGGGGACATGTCGAGATGGGTGGGTGTATCGGCGATGAGGGGCCACATGAGGGCGAAGCCGTCGCCCCAGTGCTCGAAGAACTGCCCGCCGAGGGACGCCACCGCCTCCCAATAGCGATTCCCAAGATAGAAACCTACGACGGAGACCAACAGCGTCACCAAAGCCGAGGTCGCGACCTTCTTGTTGATTTCAGGGTTTCCCTTGCCTTGAGCCATAAGCGACCCTCCTTCCTAACCCTCGCGTCCCGGCAGGGCGCGGGAGAGCGAGACGGCGATGGAGGCGCGGGTGGTCGGCGCGGTTCCCTGCGCGAAGCGCTTGTAGCACCCGAGGCAGAAATCGTCCTCGGGGCGGATGCCGTTGGTGTCACGGGGGCAGGTGCCGTCGTTGCGCTCAAGAGCCGTCGGCTCCCAACTCATGGTGATGCCGTCCGCGCTGATGACGCGCTTGCAGCCCGACTCTATCTCGTAGAACAGGTCCCCGAGGTCGGTGGCGGCTGAACCCGGTGCGGAGGGACACGCCGCGTCGAGGAGCGCCTTGAGGTTTCCGACCGTCCGCTGCTCCAATGAGCACCAGTCACGCAGGTATCCGAGGCAGGCGTAGAGGAGCTGCCTCGCGCTCTTCTTGAAAGCCGCGTCCCCGTCGCACTCATCGCGCAGGACGCTGGCGCTTATCACCGCGTCGGCGATGGCCTCGATGTCGCTATCGGATTCCATGGCCTGCAAGGGGTTCCACGCAAGACTCTCCGGCAGGTACTCGTTCATATGGGTCATATCAGGCTCCCTTCTAGCGCTCTTGCTGGAACTGGTCGGAGATGTCGCGGTCGGGGGAGTCGTTGGTCTGCGAGAGCTGCTTACTCGCGGCGCGGCACTCCTTGGCCTGAGAGTTCAGGTCGTACTTCTCGCGGCTACGGTCGGACTGCTCGCGCACCGTGGTCGGCGAGACATCCGTGTTCGACCCGTCCTTCTCCATGCGGGCGGTGTTCGTCGCTGTGTCCATACTGTCATGCGATTTGATGTTCTGGTCAAGCGAGGGGGTCCTACCGTCCGTGTCGAGGGAACCGTCGATTACCGGGGGAGTTGGCGGGTTTGGCGGGTCGTTGCGCCCATTATCGAACTCGATACCCAGTTCCTCCGGCATGAGACCGGGGAATCGCGCCTCCACTGCCTTGATGACATCCTGCTTGTACTTCTGGTCAACGACGAACCCCATCTTGCCGTCTGGGCGGTCTCGGGTCTCGATGCCGCGCTCCTCAAGGTCGCTGCGCACCGCGTTGCAGATGAGGTTCAGGTCCTTCTGAGGTGGGATGGGCGCATGGACGTCTGCGCGGTCGATGCCACTCGGTTCCTTGGGTGTGTTCTTCTCGAACCAGTCGAGGGTGGCATCGCAGTGGTACTTGTCACCCGCCAGGGTCTTTGCATTGACCGGCCAGTCCATGCTCTTATCAAATTCGAGCATTTCGCCGTTCTCGCCTTGACGGCCCTCATAGAACTGCAATTCTCCGTCATCATTGAGGCGAGTACCTATGCCGTTTTCGGCGAGTATCGCCTTGAAATCCTCCAAGTCACGGCACTGCTCGCGTGCTGCGAGCACCTTGTCGCAGATGAGGGCAGTGTGGTTGTACGGGTCGTTGGCGAGGTCATGTACGACCTGCTCACTGTGATTGGATGTCGGCGTTTCGCCGATGGAGTCCTTCACGGGCGGAGTATTACGGGTGTCGCGGTCGGGTTCGCGGGTATTTTCGGTATGGGGTAGGTCCGGCATGTTCTTGACAAGTTTGAAACCCTTTGGTGGCTTGTTGGGCAACGGCTTTCCCTTAGCCAGAAGCTCCGCGATTTCTCGATTTTTCAGCGTGGTCATGACTTCGGAGAACTGAGGTACGCAATCTTGCAGCTTTTTTAGGTCGTCTTTTACGAAAACGATATATCCGTTGTCGTTACCATCCGAGAGCGCGGCAGCAAAGACATCGTTCTCCTTGCAGACTTGTGCAAAATATGCGGCGTCATTCTTATTGCCGAACGGTACGCAAGCCTGTTCTTTATTTGCCATTGCTTTGGCAAGATAAGCAGCCTCTTCCTTTGAGAGTCCCATCCTCTCAGCTCTTGCTTGATACCAGCCTAAAACAGTTTGATGTACAAGGGTCTTCGCATACTCTTGCATCAGATTCTCGGCATTACGCTCCATGAACCTGAATAGCATCTCACCTACGTCGTCTCCAAAATCTTGCGCCATGGTCATCTTCCTTTCTACTCGTGGACGCAGCGGGGCGCGGATGTCCCGACACCCCTTTCGCCGCATTATATCCGAGCACCCGCACGGTGCCCCACATCCCATACACGCAGACGGGGGAGTTGGTTGCCAACGAGGGAGGTGGAAGAGGGTAGATGGTGTGCATCGAATGTCATCTAACGCCATCAGAGGTAATCTACGGTAATCATCGCTCATTTTTTTCAGTCCAGTACGGTGCCTGAAAGTAAAGCATCTCCACGTTTTCTACACATCCCTCCTTCTGAGAACCTTTTTCCCCGGCAAACGACCGGCGGCGTATCGTGTTCCTTGTGGAAAGGAGGAATCACGATGATTTCAGAAGAAGAGAAACTGGCGGCAGTCAAGATGTTCTGCGCCTATTGCAGAAGGACGCTTCGCAACGCGAGGACGGACATCATTCGCAAGCAGGCGCGTGAGGCGCGATGGGAGACCGTGTTCTCCGACATGCACGAGAGCGAGCTGAACAGGCTGGCCTCACCCGATGACCTCATATCGGAGGAGGTCGTGTTCGAGGTGGTCGGTCGGGAGGTCGTGGTGATGGATACCGTTCTCGCCGATGCCATCCATGGCCTCTCCAAAGGCGACCAAGCCATCGTCCTGCTCTACTACTTCGCGGAGTGGACGGACAGGCGCATCGCCGAGGAGCTTGGGTGCCCTCGCTCCACGGTCCAGTTCCGGCGCTCGAAGGCGCTCCTCGCGCTGAGGGCGCGTTTGGAGGAGGTGATGGGCGATGATGAGCTATGAGGTAATGGTCGCGGCGGTCTCAGGCGACCCCGTTGCAATGCAGAAGGTCCTCGCCTATTTCGACGGCTATATGGACCAGCTCTGCACGCACGCCTTCCTCGATGAGTCTGGGCGCGTCGAGTACGGGGTCGATACCCTGAGAAAGACGCAGCTCCAAGGAAAGCTGCTCGCCGCGATGCTGCGGTTCGAGCCGTGACAGGGAGGTGGGCGCATGGGCGCGAAGGACATACCCGTATGGGAGAAGTACACGCTCACCATCGAGGAAGCGGCCCGGTACTTCCGCATAGGCGAGGGCAAGTTGCGCCGCCTTGCCTCGGAGATGCCGCCGCCTGACTGGGTGGTGATGAACGGCAACCGCGTTCAGGTCAAACGCAAGGCGTTCGAGCGGTTCATCGACTCGACGGACGTGATTTAGAGGATGAAAAAGAGCCTTGGATATGCTATAATGAAAGTAGCATACCAAGGCTCTTTCCATATGGAAGGAGCGATATATGGATGTCACAGAAAAGACGGGACAACAGAAATAGGGTACTGAACACCGGCGAGAGCCAGAGGACCAACGGACTCTACGTCTTCAAATACATCGACAGGGACAAAAAACCGAAGTTCGTCTACTCATGGCGGCTGGTGGAGACCGACAGGCTCCCTGCCGGTAAGAGGCCGTGCAAGCCGCTGCGCGAGAAGGAGCGCGAGATACGCCGCGACCTTGAGGACGGGATAGACCCCATCGGCAAGAAGATGACGGTCAGCCAGCTCTACGCGAAGTTCACGAGATGCCGCCTCGATGTGCGCGAGGGGACGGAGAGGTCGAGGGCGCAGCTCAAGCGACTCCTCTCCGAGGATGCGATAGGCTCGCGGGAGATAGGCGGCGTGAAGCCGTCCGACGCGAAGGAATGGGCGCAGCGCATGAAGTCCAAGGGCTTCGCCTACTCCACCATCTCCAACCACAAGCGGTCGCTCAAGGCGGCGTTCTACTTGGCGATAGCCGATGACTGCGTACGCAAGAACCCGTTCGATTTCAAGCTCGCGACCGTCATCAAGAGGGACGTGACGGAGAGGGAGCCGCTGAGTCGGGAACAGGTGGACGCGCTGCTCGGTTTCATGCGGTCGGATGCCGTCTACCACAGGTACATCGACGAGGCGGTCATCCTCCTCGGGACGGGGCTGCGCATATCGGAGATGTGCGGACTGACCGAGACGGACATCGACCTGACGAACAGGGTGATTTTCGTGGACCACCAGCTCGCCCGCGCAGTCGGCGGGGGATACCGGGTCGATGAGCCTAAGACGGAGAGCGGCAAGCGCTACATCTACATGACCGACGAGGTGATGGCCGCGTTCGAGCATGTCATGGCATCGAGGCCGAAGGCGAAGCCCCTGAGCGTCGATGGGCGAACGGGCTTCATCTTCCTCAACAGGGACGGGCTGCCGAGGGTCGGCGGCGATTACGACCGGGTGTTCAGGGGACTGAGGCGCAAGTACGCGAAGGGCGGGGGAGTGGCGCTTCCCGAGGACATGACGCCGCACACGCTGCGCCACACGTTCTGCACGGAGATGGCGAAGGCGGGCATGAACCCGAAGGCGCTGCAATACATCATGGGCCATAAGGACATCAAGATGACGCTCGGGTACTACGCCCATATGGACGGCTGCACGGCTGCGGAGGAGATGCGACGCGTCGCGGCGTAGCAAAAACGCGTTTTACTACTCGTTTTACTACTCACGGCCATCAAGATGCGCCGGGATTCGCCAAGATACGGGAGCTTCCCCAAAAGGCGAAAAAGCCGGGAACGCCCTTGGAATCGGGCTTCACCGGCTTTCGGGAAGTTATGGGAACATGCTGGAAAATGTCGCGTTGATTTGAGTTTAAAATCAGATATCGTATGCCAGATGGAACGATTATTCAAGTTATGTCAGATATACAAGAAAAGATGGATGGAAAACTTAGAGTAGAAATAAAAAAACAAGGTGAGACAATTCAGACAAACAAAATTCCAAATGAATATTTGCCGGATAGAATGGTTTCCTATTGCTCTGGAGCCAACCATTCCATGGAAGAAATTCTCTTAAAATCCAGTAAAGAGGCGTTGGTAGAAGAATTATATGATTTGTCTCTTTTAGAAGAGGAGGCTGACAATCAGCAGGTAAATAAGATTCTGGCATATTGTGAACAATTGGAAAATAATCCAAAGGTTCTTTCTCTGGATGCAGAAACCTCAAAATTTATTTTGCCAGTCCTTTTTTCAGTTTTTCCGTTGGATTTATATGAGAAAGATAACAGAAAAGAAGCATGGGAATACTGTAGATTAAGAGAAATGCTGCTAAAACGAATGAGTAGGAAGATGATTCCTTCAGCATTTTCCTTTCGAGTTCACAGGGAGGTACTGGAACGTTCAGGGGATCTTCCACAGCTGAATCTTTTGGAAAGACTGCTTGGAGAGGGGAAATCAGAGAATGGAATGAAAGCAGACTATATAAAACATGGCTGGTCATCTGGTCAGACAGGAGAGGATGGAAGCCTTTTGGAAGAATCTACGGCAGTATTTTTGTTCCAGAAAATGGACGTAGACCTTTCTGAGTCTTATTTTCATCCTGGATTGCAGCAATTTTTTGGCGGGAATCCTTTTATGCTTCTTTCAGTACTCCTAACTGCTCACGAATTCGGTGTTATTGACAACCTGGAATTCTTATACAAAATGGAAAATGAAAAGGGATTATATAGTCTGGAAGCTTTAAGCGATGGAGAACTCATGTGGTTGGCAAGAACTGGACTGGTATTGATGGCACAGCCTTATTGCGGGGAAAATACGTTGTTTCTATATGATGAGCCGGATGTACATTTTAATGATGACTGGAACAAAGATTTTATGAAAATTCTGTATGAATTAAGTAAGAATACACATCATCAGTTTCTGATTGCTACCCATTCGACTTTGCTTCTTACAGATGCCAGACAAGAGCAGCTTATGCTCATACATCAGGTTCCAGGAGAAAATACAGAGGTGCGTCCAGCGGGAATTTCTACTTTTGCAGCCCATAGAGATACTATTGCCAAGGAAGTTTTTCATGCAAATGCCATTGGAAGCTATGCCAGGGAAACGGTTCAGCAAATGATGAGAGAGAAAGATAAGAAGAAAATGGAGGAGAACATTGGTAAACTAGGGCCAGGATTTCAGCGGTTTCGTTTATATGAACAGTATTACCAATTGTTTGGCGAAGATTCTGAATTGAGGTGAAAATAATGTTTTGGGAGATGGATAAAGGAAATCATGAAAATACTCTAAAAGAGATTAACGAATACTTGCTATCCTTCTTTCAATTTGCAGCACAGTCTGCCAGTACTGAGTTTCAAGAGTCAGAATGGATTGCTTTTGCCGGAATACCTGGGAAATGGTTGTATCTGGTTTACAAAAGAGACGCAAAAAATGGAAAAGAAATGCATAGCGCCATTGACCAGCTTTTTCTTTTAGAAAGAAGAGAAAGAAAAAAGATTTACAAGGCCATTGTTCATGATCATACTTTTTCTCAGGAACACACAAGTGAGTTTAAGCTGGAAAGCACGGCATTGAAACCAGAATATCATAAAATTTTAAAAGGTTTTTATTTGTATTTTTATAATATATCTTTATATTCCAGCCAGTTTGAGGTAAGGGGAAAGAAGTTTGGCAGGAAAGAGCTTGCTGAAAAGTTTTTTGAAGGGAAAAATGCACCCTTAAGGACAGTATGTCCAGTATGTCTTCAATCCATGACAAACGCTGAGAAGGAAGACGAAATTGAACATTATTTTGGAAAAGCTTTTGTGCCTTGTTTGGCTTTGCATCCGGATAATCTGTATTTCTGCTGCCCTACTTGTAATAAGATTTATAAAGGAATCCGGTCTCCTTTTTATAGAAAAAGCCAAGATATACGAAAAATTTTTCTTCCTTATCTTGATGTGATTCGAGAACAGGTAAAGATTGAATTTACACATCATGAGGATCAAGACGGAGTAAAATTGGTGCCAGAGAATAGAAAAAAGGCTTACATAGAAGAAAAAATAGAAGCAGTAGAAAATATTTTCCAGTTAGAAGAACGCTGGTCCGGTATGTTGGAAGTTTATTTTTCTGCTCTGACAGCAGAATACGAAGCTTTTGGAGCTACGGATATAGATAATTTGAAAAAAGAGATGGAAAGGGATCTAAAAAAAGCAAAAGCTAAAGTAAAGGTATGTCCCAATCTGTATATAGAAACAGAATACTTAGAATGGTTATATCAGAAACAATTGAAAGCCTTTTATTCAAATATGAAGCAAAAGGATGATAAACCAGTGATTGTACAATAGGGGTGACAAAATGAGTCGTGGAATTGGAGCACGTGCTAATCTCGTTTTAGAAGATGAAAAAACAGTTATGTATGAATATGGCGGTTACAATTTGAATGAACCTGAGTATAGAAATGAAGATCACGTATATGATGGGACAATAACGATTTCTCGTGACTGCTTTGCTGAACCTGAAATTCATGAGAAATTAAAAAAGATGCCAAGTGGAAGAAAAAAACTAATCATCAAGCGTATTCCAGTCAGTGTGGATTATCCGCAGATGATTAGCGATGGACGAATTATTATTGAGAACTGCAGTAATTGTTGGCAGTGTACACCGGATGAAAATATTGATGTGATGGCATTACATATTCTGTTTTATCTGTTTAGACAGTACCAAGAAGAAGGAAAAATGCCAGAGTACATCAGTTATAATGTGTAAATACAAAATCAAGGTCATTGTGCTTGGTCTATATGGAGTATAAAAAGAAATCATAAATGGGTGTCGTGTCGGCATCCATTTTTTATATATTGAAAATGGAAAACTATCTGTGCCGAGTTTAAAGATATGGTTAAGGGCAAATTTGCAATAAAATATTGACAATATGCACATGGGAGAATAGAATAAACAGAGGTTATGTAAAAAAACAGAAATAATTTTCATAAAAAAGAAATAAAAAGGATTTTATGGAGAAAAAGAATGAATGAATATGAATATAGAAGGAGATCCGGAAATAGCAGCTCCCGACAACCAGGGAGGCAGCGCCCAGGGAGCGGTAGTACCCAGCACTCCAGGAATCAACAGTCAGGGCGAAGAAATCCGGGAGAAAACACGGCCAGACGGGTAAGGACTGCCTATGATGCAGGAACATCTGCTTCCTACAGACGTAGGAGTGGTCTAGAGGAATGTCTGGCGCTGGAAGAGGAAAATGAGAGAGAATACCAGGAATATCTGGAGCGGAAACGTAGAAGGGCTATTCAAAGACGGCGGGAGGAACAGCTTAGAAAACAAAAAATAGAGATGATAAAAAAGCTGTCTGTCGTAGGAATTGCAGCAGTGGTGCTGCTCTTTTTTGGATATAAGCTGTTTTTTTCAAATCCAGTATCTAAGAAAGTCACTGTGGAAGCAGGAACGAAAGAACTTAAAGTTTCTGACTTTTTGAAGAAAAAGGCAGATGCAAAATTTGTTACAGATATGTCAAAAGTGGATTTGAATCATGTTGGAGAACAGGAGATTGTTATTGAAGCCAAAGGGAAAAAGAGAACTTGCAAGCTCATTGTCAAGGACACTACACCGCCAAAGGCGAAAGCAGAGAATATGACCATTGATATCGACGGAGACTTGAAGGCAAAAGAGCTGGTGACAGATATTCAGGATGCCACAGATGTGAAATGTAGCTTTGAGAAAAAGCCGGATTTATCGAAAAAGGGAAAAGTCTCTGCAACTGTTGTGCTTACAGATGAGGGAGGGAATACTGCGAAAGTTTCATCAGAAATCAAAGTGATAGAAGATAAGGAAGCACCAGAGATTAATGGTGTAGCGCCTCTTACTGGATTTGCAGGTGACCCGATTTCTTACAAAGCAGAGATTACAGTAACCGATAACTGTGATAAAAAAGTAAAATTGGAAATTGACAAAAGCGATGTGAATCAAGAAGAACCTGGTACATATGATGTCATCTATACAGCCAAGGACAGGGCAGGGAATAAGACAGAGGAAAAAACAACTATTACCATTAAGGAAAAACCGGAAAATTATGTGGAGCCGGAAGAAGTAGAGAAAGAAGCTGATGAAGTTCTGGCAGAGATTATTGATGATGATATGACCCAAAAAGAAATGGCAAGAGCCATTTATGATTGGACAAGAACGAACATAGGTTATGTGAATAGTTCAGAAAAGGAAAGCTGGACCAATGGGGCACATCAGGGATTTACTACAAGACAAGGCGACTGTTTTATTTTCTTTGCTACAGCCAAAGCACTGCTGACTCAGGCGGGAATTCCAAATCTGGATATTGAGAAGAGTGACACGAGTCATTCCAGACATTACTGGAGTTTGGTGGACGTAGGAGATGGTTGGTATCATTTTGATACGACTCCAAGGCAGGGAGGAGGAGAGTTTTTCCTGCTTACAGATGAGGAAATTTTGAATTATTCAAAGGCTCATAAGAATAGTCATATTTTTGACCAGAGCAAATATCCTGCAACACCTACAGAAGATTCTTCTGTTGATTAGGAGGCGAATGGTGTGACATTAGGAATTTTAGGAGGGCTTGGTCCCATTGCAACTGCATATTTTATGGAACTGCTGATTCAGATGACAAAGGCAGAAAAAGACCAGGATCATTTGCAGATGATTATTTATAACATGCCCCAAATCCCAGACCGGACAGCTTATATCCTTGGAAAATCAGAAGAAAATCCTGTGGATGAAATGATCAGGCTGGGAAAGCAGCTGGCTGTACAAGGGGCAGGCTGTATTGCTATTCCCTGTATTACGGCTCATTACTTTTATGAGGAATTGTCCAGAGAAATTCCGGTTCCTGTACTTCATGGAATACAGAAAACCGTACTGGAAATACGAAACAAAGGTATTCAATCTGTCGGGATTATGGCTACAGATGGAACCATTCAAAGTGGTATTTTTCAGAAAGAGCTAGAGTCCATGGGGATGGAAACAGTGATTCCGGAGCCATTGTACCAGCAGGATATTATGGATTTGATTTATAGGGATATCAAAGCAGGATTACCTCCTGATATGGACAAATTCAGGAGGGTTTCCAACCACTTAAGAGAAAAAGAAGCTGGGGTTCTGGTTCTTGGATGTACAGAATTATCTCTTATAAAAAAAGACTATGATATTGGAGATGGGTATGTAGATACCCTGGAAGTTCTGGCAAAATATGCCCTGAAACAATGTAAAAAAGAAGTGAAAGAACCTTATGAAAATTTGATTAAGGTATAAGGAGAAAGAAAATGCAAAGAAATATTTTGGAATACTTGGAACATACAGTAAAGCGGGTTCCGGATAAAACTGCATTTGCCAATGGAGAAATGGGGATGAGCTTTCAGGAAGTATTTGATGCTTCCAGAAGTATAGGAACCTGCCTGCTTGAAAAAGGCTATGAAAAAGAACCCATTGTTATTTATATGAAGAAACATCCACATATGATTACTGCTTTTTGGGGTGTCGTGTATAGTGGCTGTTTTTATGTGCCTATGGATGAAGAAATGCCGGCATTCCGTATTGAACTGATTTTTCAGAATCTGAAACCAAGAGCTGTGATCTGTGATGAAAGCACCAGAGGACTCATTGATGGATTTCAGGATTTTGAGGGAGAAATCCTTCTCTATGATGAGATGGTTCAGACTCCTGTAAAAGAAGAAAAATTGGAAACAATCAGAGACAACTCCATTGATACAGACCCTATTTATATTGTGTTTACTTCCGGTTCTACAGGGATTCCAAAAGGGGTGGCAGCCTGCCACAGGTCTGTCATTGACTATGTGGAAAATCTTACCGAAGTGCTCCAGATAAGTGAAGATTCCGTATTGGCAAACCAGACACCATTGTATTTTGATGCCTGTTTAAAAGAACTGTTTTCTTCTTTGAAATATGGAGCCACAACCTATCTGGTTCCCAAGGAATTGTTTATGTTTCCCCTGAAACTGGTGGAATTTCTGAATGAGTACAAGATTAATACCGTGTGCTGGGTGGTATCTGCTCTGACTATGATTTCTTCTATGAAGACCTTTGACAAGGTGATTCCAAAATACCTTCATACCGTAGCTTTTGGAAGCGAAGTATTTCCTATCAAGCAGTTTCATTTGTGGAAAAAGGCTCTTCCTAACGCCCGTTTTATTAACTTGTATGGACCTACTGAGGCAACAGGAATGAGCTGCTATTATGAGGTAAACAGGGATTTTGAAGAGGGAGAGAGCATCCCTATTGGCCGTCCTTTTAAGAATACAGAAATTCTGCTTTTAGATGAGAAAAACCAGATTCCAGCCCAAGGTGAACCAGGGGAAATGTGTATCCGAGGAACAGCCTTGACCCTGGGGTATTATAATAATTTTGAAAAGACGGATGAGGTTTTTGTGCAGAATCCTTTAAATCCTTATTATCATGAATTGATTTACCGTACAGGTGATATTGGAAAGTTCAATGAATATGGAGAACTTGTTTTTATCTCCAGAAAAGACTATCAGATTAAGCACATGGGACACAGGATTGAGTTAGGAGAAATTGAAGCCCATGTGAATATGAATGAGGGCATTCGCAGCGCTTGCTGTATTTATGATAAAGAAAAGGGCAAAATCATTCTCTTCTACACAGGAGAAAGAGAAGTGAAAGATCTGGTCACATCTTTGAAGAGTACCCTTCCAAGATATATGATTCCAAATCAGGTCTATGCTCTGGAAGAAATGCCGCTGACAGCTAATGGTAAGATTGACAGAAACAAATTAAAAGAAATTTACCAAGAGAAGAAAAGGAGAAAATAAGTATGGAAGCATTATTAGAAATTTTAAATGACCTGCACCCAGAAGTGGATTTTGAAACCTGTAACACGTTAGTTGATGACAAGATTATTGATTCTTTCGATATTGTCACCATCATTTCAGAAGTAAACGAAGAATATGATGTCGTAATCCCAGCGGAGGAAATTATTCCAGAAAATTTCAACTCTGCTTCAGCACTGTATGAATTAATCTGCCGTCTGGAAGATGAATAAGCGAGGTTCTTATGCTTTTTACATCATATAGTTTTATTGGATTTATTACCATTGTTTTTTTATTATATTATCTGCTTCCAAAGAAGTGCCAGTGGCCACTTCTTTTGGTAGCCAGTTATGTGTTTTATTTTCTTGCCAGCCCTTCCTATTTGATTTTTATAGGAGCAACTACAGTGTCTGCTTATCTGGTAAGTAGGAAGCTGGATAACCTGCAAACAGAGCAGGAAACCTATTTAAAAGCAAAAAAAGGTGAATTGAGCCGGGAAGAGAAAAAGGCTTATAAGGGAAAGGTGAAAGCCAAAAAATGGAAATGGCTTTTGGTGTGCCTGTTTTTCAATCTTGGTATTCTGGCAGTTTTAAAATACACCAATTTCATGATCGCAAATATCAATGGAATCCTCAGTGCTTTTCACAGCGATGGACATCTTTCCTTTGTGAATCTGGTGCTGCCTATGGGAATTTCCTTTTACACCTTTCAGACCATGGGGTATATCATTGATGTATATCGTGGAACCAGTAAGGCAGAGAAGAATCCCTTTAAACTGGCGTTGTTTGTGTCCTTTTTCCCTCAGCTTGTACAGGGGCCGATTAGCAGATTTAATGATCTATCCCAGTCTTTGTTTGAACAGCATAAGTTCGATACAAAAGTAGTAGGATACGGACTTTACCGGATTACCTGGGGATATTTTAAGAAGGCTGTCATTGCAGACAGGATTCTTACCGCAGTGAATGCTATTATCCATGATCCGGAAACTTATCAGGGTGGATTTGTATTGGTGGGAATGTTGTTCTATGCTCTGGAATTGTATGCAGATTTCACTGGTGGTATTGACATTACCATTGGTATTGCTCAGACCATGGGAATCAAGGTGACAGAGAACTTCCAAAGACCTTATCTGTCTAAGAATATTAAGGAATATTGGAAGAGATGGCATATTACCATGGGTACCTGGTTTACAGACTATATTTTCTATCCGATTTCTGTGTGTAAGCCCATGCTGAAACTTTCTAAGTTTTCCAGGGCAAAATTCGGAGAAGTGATTGGAAAACGTGTGCCGGTATATCTATCCTCTTTTGCAGTGTGGTTTACCACAGGTATCTGGCACGGAGCAAGCTGGAATTTTATTGTATGGGGGCTTATGAACTTTGTTGTGATTATGATTTCTCAGGAATTAGAGCCCTTATATGCGAAATTTCACAATCGTTTCCATGTGAAAGATAAGAAATGGTACGGAGCCTTTGAGATTATCAGAACTATTCTGCTCATGAGCTGCCTGCGTATGTTTGACTGCTACCGAGATGTGCCTTTGACCTTTAAGATGTTTGGAAACATGTTTACAAAATTCAATCTGGCAGATTTAAATGCCGAGGCATTTCTGGGATTGGGACTTACTGTGGCGGATTATATACTGTTGTTTATCTGCTTCCTGATACTTTTGACAGTGAGCCTGATACAGGAGAAAAAAGGAAGTGTCAGGGATTTGATTTTTGCCTGTCCTGCCTGGTGTAAATATGCTGTATTTGGTCTTTTGGTACTTGCTGTGATTGTATTTGGGGCATATGGCATTGGATATGACCAGAGCCAGTTTATTTATAATCAGTTTTAGGAGGAAGAACCAGGATGAAAAACAAGAAATTTCCAAAATGGATTGCCCCGGTGGCATTGTTTATGGTGGTGATGTTTACCGTGCTGTTCTTTCTGCAAAAACTCTTAATGCCAAAATATATGTCCGATATTGTGGAAGGTGCACTTACGGAAGAATATTATGAAGAAACCACAGACCATGAGGTGATTTTCGTGGGAGACTGTGAAGTATATGAAAACTTTTCTCCTATTACCTTATATGAAGAGTTTGGGATTACCAGCTATATCAGAGGAAGTGCCCAGCAGCTTCCCTGGCAGTCCTATTACATGCTGGAAGATACCTTGCGTTATGAGAAACCAAAGGTAGCTGTTTTTAATGTGCTGGCTTTAAAGTATGATGAACCTCAAAGCGAGGCGTATAATCGTATGACCATTGATGGAATGAAGTTTTCTTCTTCCAAACTGGGGGCAATCCAGGCGTCTATGACAGAACAGGAAAATATGCTGGATTATTTATTCCCAATTTTGCGGTATCATTCCAGATGGTCTGACTTATCTTCGGATGACTTTAAATACATGTTTAAGAAAGATAAGATTTCTCACAATGGCTATTACATGCGTGTGGATGTAAGACCTGTCAAAGGATTTCCGGAACCAGACAAACTGGCAGACTACACCCTGGGAAGCAATGCCATGAAATATCTGGATAAAATGAGAGTATTGTGTGAAGAAAACGGTGTTGAGTTTGTACTGGTGAAGTCACCAAGCTTGTTCCCTCACTGGTATGATGAATGGGATGAACAGATTGAGACATATGCCGAAAAATATGGTCTTGATTATTTCAACTATGAAAAAATGGCCGAAGAAGTAGGGATTGATTACAATACAGATACTTATGATGCGGGGCTTCATTTGAATCTGGATGGGGCAGAGAAATTATCCAAATATTTTGGTACATATTTAAAAGAAAATTATGACCTCACAGACTACCGTGAGAATCCAGAATATGAAAAAGTTTATGAAGAAAAAATTCAGTTCTATGAGGATATGAAAGAAGCACAGTACAAAGAACTGGAAGAATATGGAGAAATTATTAATTATTAACAGGAGGAAAATACAATGAAGAAAATGAGAGTATATGCAGCAGCAGCTATGTTAGTGATGGGACTTAGCCTTTCTGCTTGTGGAGGCGGCGATTCAGAAAAAGGAAGCCAGGAGGCTTCTGCAAAAACAGAAAGCACAGCAAAAGGTGGATATTCCTTTACCAGCGGTTCTGTAAAAGTAGAGATGGGAGCTGATGCTTCTAAAGTAGTGGACGAATTGGGAGAAGCAGATGATTATTTTGAATCTGAAAGCTGTGCCTTCGAAGGCCTGGATAAAGTTTACACCTATCCTGGTTTTAAGTTAAATACCTATCCAGTAGATGATAAAGACTATGTGCTGTCTGTAGTATTTATGGATGATACTGTAGAAACAGAAGAAGGAATTAGTATTGGAAGCACAAAAGATGAAGTGACAGAAGCTTACGGTGATCCTACAAAAGAAAAAGGTTCTTCTATGGTATATGAAAAAGGTGAAACAAAGATTACCTTTGGAGTAAAAGGAGACGAGGTTTCCACAGTAGAAATCAGTGCCATTGTAGAAGAATAAAAATTAAAAAAATAACTTTATTTTTCAAATCAAACCTTTATAATAATTATTCATGCGGTTAGAAGCTGCCAGCTCTAACCGCTGTTTTTATGTTTGTAGTTAGCTGATGTCCAATATGAGGTTCGTCTTGCCAAGGAAGATTCTGTGATTGTATACACCAGAAGTCTGGGAGAGGTGACCTGGCTGATAATACATAACTTTTCGGAAGAAGAACGGAGCTTTGAACATGAAAAAATACAGAGTGCACAACAGGTGGTTTTATCTAATTACGATGAGGTGAAGATGGAAAATGGACAGGCAAAATTAAGGGCATATGAGACTCTGATAGCCAGGATAGAGTAAAAGGGGAAACTGTCGTTTCACAGAGTTTTGTTTTTGCAAAAAAGTACTTGAAAAATGGAAAAAAGCCAGGAAAAACTTTGGGCATATTACGAATTGTAGTAGAGTATAAAACATGATAAAATATTTAAAAGAACAATCGTGTTGCAGGGTGGCTTGACCTTCATTTTGTCACTGCTGACATTCATTTATTTGATTTGTCACTGATGATATAGAGCATAGAAAAACCACCCCGGAACTTTGGCGAGTGAAGAGGTGGCATTTCTATGTTCATTTTTTATTACTGGTCAACCCACCTTGTGGGCGGTTGTTCTTTCTACATTTATACTATAACATAATTATAATGCTGATTCAATAGAAACAAAAAACATTTTGCTGGAACATATAAAAAATCTAAACTTAAAAACCAAATAGCATTGAAAAAAATCCTCCTTTCGTTTATAATACAGGTTAGACTGTGATATGAATTGCAGACAAGAAAATGGAAAAAACACAAAAGGCAGGTAAGATACATGGCATTATTACAGGAATGGAGAGAGATTGCATATTCTCAGCAGACAGACAGAGCACAGCTTCAGAACTTCTGGACAGATTATTTTATGATTGAAAAAGGAATTTATGAAAAACTCCTCAGCAATCCGGAAGAAGTTGTAAAAGGAACTGTAAAAGAACTGGCAGAAAAATACGATGTGGAAGTTCTGACTATGGTAGGATTTCTGGACGGTATCAATGACAGTTTGAAAATCCCGAATCCAATCGAAGAAATGGATGAAAATACAGAAGTAAATCTGGGTTATGATTTGGAAACTCTGTACAAGAACATGGTAGATGCAAAGGCAGACTGGTTGTATGAACTGCCACAGTGGAACAGTATTTTCTCTGAAGAAAAGAGAAAAGAACTGTACAAGGAGCAGAAAAAGTCTGGCACTGTTGTAAAAGGACCAAAGATTGGACGCAACGATCCTTGTCCATGCGGAAGCGGCAAGAAATATAAACACTGCTGTGGAAGAAAATAATTTTCTCGTAAAAACTGATTTTAAAGAGCCTTCTTGCAAGAACTTTGTTGTGTTGCAAGAAGGCCTTCTTGTTTTATATCATAACAGGAAAAGGAGAAATTCATGGCAGAAAAAATCATGATTGTTTTAGGGCTTTTAAGCTTAGGATATTTTGCAGGAATTGTTGCCTATGCAGGATGGTCATCGAAATTCCCTGTATTTTGGGCAGTCCTGGGATTTTGTTTTCTGGCAGCAGACTGGGCAATACATAAAAATATTCAGTTTCCTTTGGGAATAAAAATGCTAGGTTTTGCAGGGATAGGCAGTGGATTGGCATTGTTTCTTGTAGTTGAAGCACTTATAGTAGGAGCCATGATTCAAAAACCAGAGCCAGGGCTGGATTATGTTGTAGTTCTGGGAGCACAGGTCAAAGGCAGCAGTCCAAGCCAGTCACTTCTTTACCGGATTCAGGAGGCAGCAGAATATTTGAAGGAAAATCCAGAGACAAAAGCCATTCTTTCAGGGGGCAAAGGCACCGGAGAGGTCATATCAGAAGCCCACTGTATGAGACGGGAATTGGAGAAAATGGGGATTTCAGGGGAGAGACTTATAGAAGAAAACCGTTCCACCAGTACCAAAGAAAATATTGTGTACTCTTATGAATTGATTCAGGCGGATTCTAAAAAAGGCAGAAAAAAAGTGGGGATTGTTACCAATGACTTTCATATTTACCGTGGAACAGCCATTGCAAGAAAGAAGATGGACTGCCAGATTTATGGGATTCCGGCGAAAAGTAACGGATTTCTTCAGTTGAACTATATGGTAAGAGAATTTTTGGGGATTGTAAAGGACAAAATAAGAGGAAACTTGTAAAGAATAAGGTTGACAAATCCTTTCAAAAAGCTATAATATGGAATCATAAAAGTAATATTGAAACACGTTGACGAGAAGAGTAAAATGTGGAAAGTCCCAGAGAGGAGCACAGATGCTGGAAGTGTTCTGTCAAAGAAACATTTGAAAACTACCTCTGAGTGGCCCCAATCCGGCCCGGTGATTCCGTTATCATCAAATGAAGTGGTTACCAAAGCAAATGCTTTGAACAAAAAGGGTGGAACCGCGGGTAGAAGAATATAAGACCCGTCCCTTGCAGTCAGGAAACGGCTGCAGGGGATGGGTTATTTTATATTATAAGAGCTTTTCATGGCTCACCTCTGCAGTATAGTAAGAAAGGAGAAGAAACATGATTATTACATTAAAAGACGGATCAAAAAAAGAATATGCAGAAGCAAAATCTGTATATGAGATTGCCCTGGATATCAGCGAAGGGCTGGCACGTGCAGCATGTGCAGGAGAAGTAGATGGAGAAGTGGTAGATTTAAGAACTGTAGTAGACAAAGACTGTGAGTTAAATATTCTCACTGCCAATGATGAAAAAGGTCTGGCAGCACTTCGCCATACCACATCCCACGTACTGGCAGAAGCAGTAAAAAATCTGTACCCAGACGCAAAACTTGCAATCGGACCTTCCATTGATACTGGATTCTACTATGATTTTGATCACGAATCCTTCAGCCGAGAAGAGTTAGATGCACTGGAAAAAGAAATGAAAAAAATCATCAAAAAAGGTGCAAAAATTGAGCGTTATACACTTCCAAGAGCAGAAGCGATTAAATTCATGGAAGAAAAAGGCGAGTCTTACAAAGTAGAATTGATTCAGGACCTTCCAGAAGACTCCGAAATTTCTTTCTACTCCCAGGGAGATTTTGTAGACCTGTGTGCAGGACCTCACCTGATGAGTACAAAAAATATCAAAGCGTTTAAGCTGATTTCTTCTTCAGGTGCTTACTGGAGAGGAAATGAGAAGAATAAGATGCTCTCCCGTATTTACGGAACAGCATTTGGAAAGAAAGATGAGTTAAATGCATATCTGGAACAGTTGGAGGAAGCAAAAAAACGTGACCACAACAAACTGGGAAGAGAGATGGAGCTGTTTACAACGGTAGATGTAATCGGACAGGGACTTCCACTGATCATGCCAAAAGGTGTCATCATGATGAAAGAACTCCAGAGATGGATTGAAGACCTGGAGGATAATGAATGGGGCTATGTGCGTACAAAAACACCGCTTATGGCAAAGAGTGATCTGTATAAGATTTCAGGACACTGGGATCATTATAAAGACGGAATGTTTGTACTGGGAGATGAAGAAAAAGACAAAGAAGTTTTTGCACTGCGTCCTATGACCTGCCCATTCCAGTATTATGTGTATAAAGCAAGCCAGCATTCCTATAGAGAGCTTCCAATCCGCTACGGTGAGACTTCTACATTATTTAGAAATGAAGATTCCGGTGAAATGCACGGACTGACTCGTGTACGTCAGTTTACCATTTCAGAAGGTCATTTGATCGTACGCCCTGACCAGATGGTAGAAGAGTTTAAAGGCTGCCTGGCCCTGGCAAAACATTGTCTGGAAACTCTGGGTGTTGAGGAAGATGTTACTTACCATTTGTCAAAATGGGATCCGGAAAACAAAGAAAAATATATCGGTGATTCAGAAGTCTGGGAAGAAACAGAAGGACATATCAGAAATGTTCTGACAGAGCTTGGTATTCCTTTTGTAGAAGATGTGGGAGAAGCTGCGTTCTATGGACCGAAAGTAGATATCAATGCGAAAAATGTTTATGGAAAAGAAGATACTATGATTACCATTCAGTGGGATGCACTTCTTGCAGAGCAGTTTGATATGTACTTCATTGATGAAAAAGGAGAGAAAGTCCGCCCATATATTATCCACAGAACTTCTATTGGATGCTACGAAAGAACACTGGCATGGCTGACAGAAAAATATGCAGGCATGTTCCCAACATGGCTTTGTCCGGAACAGGTACGTGTACTTCCGATTTCTGAAAAATACACAGACTATGCAGAAAAAGTGCAGAAAGAATTAAAGGCAAACGGAATCCGCTCCAGCGTTGACGGACGTTCTGAAAAGATTGGCTATAAGATCCGTGAATCACGTCTTGCAAAAGTTCCTTATATGCTGGTAGTAGGTGCGAAAGAGGAAGAAGACCAGGTTGTTTCTGTGAGAAGCCGTTACTTAGGAGATGAAGGACAGAAACCTCTGGATGAATTTGTAAATGCAATCTGCAAGGAAATCCGTACGAAAGAAATCCGGAAAATCGAAGTGGATGCACAGGGAAAGAAAATAGAAAATTAAAAAATTAAGAATTTTGGAATAAACTTGGGAAATGGAGAGATACTATCACTGATAAAATATGAATTCAGGAGGTAGGATGATGCCAGCATTAAGTTGTACAGCAAAAACATGTGTGTATAATAAAAACGAGTATTGTTCCAAGGGAGATATTTTGGTAGATGGAGATACTGCCAAAACTGCAGATGAAACCTGCTGCAGAAGTTTTGTAGAGAGAAAAGGAAGTGCCAAGAACAGCGTAGAATCAGGCTGTGGATGCAAAACAATCCAAGTAGACTGTAAAGCTTGTGAATGCACCTTCAATAAACAAGAAAAATGCCATGCAGATAAAATCACCATTACAGGAGCAAGTGCCTGTCAATGTGATGAAACCTGCTGTGGAAGCTTTTCAAAACACTAAAAAAAACAACAGGCATTTGGGAGAAAATCCCGTGCCTGTTGTTTTTTTATACTCAGACTTTAATCCATCCCATAGCCTCGGATACGGCAAAAATCAGAACCAGTACCAGACATACAGGAGCAATCCATTTCAGCATAATGGTGTAGAATTTTTTCATCTTGAAGGAACCGTTTAATTCTACTTCGTCAGAAACAACTTTTGTTCCCAGAAAGTGGCCGACACAAATGCAGGTCAGAATTGCCACAATTGGCATCAGGACACTGTTGCTGATAAAGTCAAAGAAGTCTAACAGTCCAAGACCGATAATTTTTACAAAGCTTAAAGGTCCAAATCCTAAAGAAACCAGGGATCCAACGATTAGTACATAAACTGTAATAATAATGGTTGATTTCTTTCTGCTCCAACCCAGTTTGTCGCGGATAATAGAAACATTAGTTTCCATCAGGGAGATGGAAGAGGTAAGTGCTGCAAATAAAACCAGCAGGAAGAAAATTGCTCCGATGACACCACCCATAGTCATGTCATTAAACACTTTAGGAAGTGTGATAAACATCAGAGATGGGCCTTTGCCAAGAGCAGATTCATCTCCGCCGGAGAACACGAATACAGACGGAACAATGAGCAGACCTGCAAGGAAAGCAATGGCAGTATCGAAAATTTCAATCTGACGTACAGATGTTTCCAGATTGCTGTCTTTTTTCATATAGGAGCCATAAGTGATCATAATACCCATAGCAAGAGACATGGAGTAAAATAACTGTCCCATAGCAGCCAGCACCGTAGTGGCTGAGAATTTTGAAAAATCAGGAAGCAGGTAATATTTTACACCCTCCATAGCACCAGGTCTTGTGATGCAAAATGCACAGACACCAATAATCAGGACAACCAGTAAAGGCATCATCAGGCTGCTTGCTTTTTCAATTCCTTTTTCAACACCCAGAATAACAATTACAGCAGTCAGCAGGATGAACACTGCAAACCAGAGAACCGGTGAAGCTGCTTCGCTGATAAACCCTGTAAAGAATGTATCAGAGGCGGCATTATGAATCCCTCCCTGAAGCGATATCAGTGCATATTTTGTAACCCATCCACCGATAACACAGTAGTACGGGAAGATAATAAACGGAATGATCGTTGTAAGATATCCGATAAATGTATGCTTCTTGCTAAAGTGTCCAAATGCACGGATCGCACTGGTTCCTGCCTTTCTTCCAAGGGCAACTTCTGTGATCATCAGTGAAAATCCAAATGTTAATGTAAGGATCAGATAAGTTAATAAAAATGTTCCTCCGCCATACTTGGCTGCAAGATATGGAAATCTCCAGATGTTTCCAAGACCTACGGCAGACCCAGCCGTTGCAAGAACGAATCCTAAACGGCTCGAGAATCCACTTCTTTCATTACTCATAATATTAAGTACCTTCTTTCATATATATTCAGATACGTAAGGATATGTATCTGGCTCTGCCGGAGATCTTAGATATGAATCCTGCATGGCAGGATTCCCAGCCTGGATGCTGAATTCTATTTAGATGACGTCCACATCTTCTCCGGCAAGGACGGCATTCATATTACGTACAGAACACATCTTTCCACACATTGTACATGTATCTTCTCTCTCTCGTGTTGATTCTGCACGGTATCTTCTTGCCTTTTCAGGATCAAGAGCAAGTTCGAACTGTTTCTCCCAGTCAAGTTTCTGTCTCGCAGCTGCCATCTGGTTATCCCAATCCATAG
>OHHV01000092.1_pt1 | contig 48797 bp, 84 predicted proteins | sample 1568141 | NCBI WGS metagenome assembly OHHV01 (sample SAMEA3879589, study PRJEB24766) | human gut metagenome | biome: human-associated habitat; feature: feces | place: USA | collected 1985/1987
ATTATAGTATTCCAAAACCTCAAATCCACACTATCAAAATAATATAATCTTACACATATTTTAGTGAGTGTCATTTAATATCAATAACCTCACTTTACGGCAGCAAAATCTACCGAATGCCTAAGCATTGTGGAATAGGCTGTGTGCCTATTCTTTTACATAGCTAATGATTCTCCATCAATTATCTTTGTCCGACAGGTACTGCCTTTTCCAAGTCCGTATCCTATATCTTCAGTTGTAGGAGAGTCCTCTACTGTTTCAATTCTATCCATAAGTCTACTTGCAATGTTCATTGCTCCATTAACGAATGAAGAATATTTATCATCCTTTGAGCCTAAGCCCCAGTCTAGAGATTCTTCTATTGTTTCAAATAATGTTTCTAAAATTGTTGTTTTATTCATTAGTCATTTACCTCGAAATAGTATTTTTTAAGCCTTTCTTCACCGATTTCTTGAATTGCTTGTGTTGCAATTTCTTGTGATGTGAAATATACTATGTTTTCTCTCATCTGTGTTGTAAAATCAATATCGGTTCTATTAATATGACAAGAGTAGTATATATAATATTTTTTTTGTTCAGAATCCGACCAATCAATTTCTCCTTCATTGTGTTCTATAGCAAATCTTTTCAGTTCTGTAATAACTTTCAGCTTTTCTAAGGCGAATTTGGCTTCATCCTCTGTTTTAAAACAGTTCCCAAATACAAATCTTTCTTCATCTGCTATAGATTCTATACAATTTGTAGCCTCAATTTCTCCGTTATTACTTATAAAATAATACACTAGACCGAATTTAGGTTTCCAAACTTTACTCTTAGGTTCATTTGATTTCTTAACCAGAGACAGAAGAGTGTTTCTTTCTTCATCTGTCAAGTTGTTCATATTGATTTGAAGTGTATTATTATCCATTTGTTCCTCCTTAATGTCTTCAAACATTTCATCTGTCCATCCATTATCTCTATTATCTTCTAAAATACTGTATCCGTCCCATAAACAATCTGCAATTGTAACAACTTTTCCAGAGAATTTCTGCATTTCTTTAATTACTACATACTTTTCATATTTATCATTTATTTTTAAATCACTTCGTACTTTGACTTTATCTCCTGGTCTATATTTCATTGTATCTTTCACCTCTTAAAATCTTTTCTAAAGTCCAAAGAACTTTCTGATATGCCATTGCGGTACAGTTCTTTTGTATGCATTCTTCTTTTGAATTTGGAAGATTCTCGTTAAGCAAATCAATTTGATTATCTAAAACCGCTATAAATTCCTTGAGGTTATTTATAATTGTTTCGTTTTTATCCATAGTGTCCTCCTCAATTTATGAATGAATCAATAAAACTAATTACGAATGGAAACACTAAAAGCACAACATATTCAACTTCACCAGTTATAATCATGCCTGTTACTGCAACAATTGATACTGCAAGCCACATGATTCCTTTCCATAAATCACTCATTGTTCAACATCTCCTGTACAACATTATTTACCAATTTACCGTCAGCCTTGCCCTTTAACTGTGGCATAACAACTTTCATGAGCTGTCCTTTGTTCTTTGTAGTAAGTTCAATGTTATTTTCTCCGGCAATCTGGATAATACACTTTTGAATTTCTTCTTTGTCCATCATCTTTGGAGCAATTTCTTTCAAAATTTCAATTCTTAATGTGAATTCCTCTAACTGCTCAAGTCTGTCAGATGGGCAAGTATCCAGCATTTCATTAGCAGTTTTTAGTTCTTTTAGAATGGCTGCATTAATGATATCTTCTGTGATGTTATCTTTACAACCTTTATCAATTGCCATATTTGTGGCAGTAGAGATAATAGAAGAGAGTACCTCTTTTTTGAATTTGTTATTTTCTTTCATGGATTCAACCATGTCTGTCCTGATTTTTTCGATTGTCATTTTTTATGTTCTCCTTTTATTACTTTATATATATTGTGAAATAAATTCTATGATTGTTTTTTCTGGAAATGTGAGTGCTGCAAGTATATCAAAGAATTGATGGCATATTACAATAGATGCAATGATACAAATAATCGCTGAAAATCCTACATAATCTTTATTTCCATATATTCTATACATACCTATTGCTAGTATTATTGATAATATTGCAATAAGAATAAATAATATAGAACTATCTAACTCATATTGAATAATATGCTCACCTACCTGTTCTAAATATGGCATTACATTTTGTGAAGTCCAGTCGATTGCGATACCGAACTTGTCGCAAATTTCATCTAAGATTTTAATTATTTCTGTTGACATAATTTACTCCCATTCATTGCTTATTGCTTCTAACATTGATCCAAAGCATATAATTATTCCAACAATCCATGCTTTTATTCCATAAATTTGCCATAAAGCTACCAGCCCACCAATGCTAATTAGAAATCCTATATACCACAAGATATTTTTCTTCATTAACTTTTGTCTCCTTTCAGCAATCTCTTAATCTCTTCGCAAACATTTGGAACTTCAATACTTGCGTTACTGTTAATTATCCATACTCTTGTTGCATATTTTTCTGCTATTTGGTATAGTTCTTCAGAGATTCCGGTATAGAAAGAAGTACCCACAATCACTACATATGATTGGTGTAAATCTAGGTCAAGCATGATGTTATATGCTTTATTATATAATGGAGCAGAATCACCATATAATACAGGGATTCCAGTTTTATGCCTTAAATCTTCATTTTCAATCTCTTCCCAGGTAGGCATTCTTCCATGAATAGCAATAACATTCTTTGTTCCAGCTTTCTCATGTAAGCCATCAATGTTCATTGTAATTACAGGACAATTCATTTCCGCAATCGCATAGTGAGCTGCATTTGGTTGTGCCTTGTTCATTGTTCTTTTCATTGATTTTATATTTTCTATGTATTCTTCGTAATTGTCCATGCAGAAATCTCTGGTTAATTTATCTCTAATTCCTTCTTGCTCCTGGAATGTCGGTATTCCTGAATCAACAGATATACCAGCACCAGTGAAAAATACAACTTTGTGTGACATTTCTTAGTCTCCTTTTACTTTTGTAGCTTTGTCTGCATAATAGCAACAATACATGCACCAAGAGTGGCACATATTGTTAATAAAAACGCTTTCCAGTCGTAGAAGGTTAATATTGCTGTATAACAAGCTACCTCTACGCAAAATCCTATAATAAGTAATATTGTTTTCATTGTATTATTCCATCCCATTCATTTAATTCTTTTGATTTCCTTACGAAAGAATCGTAATCTGACATTGCTTTTCTTATATAATATTGAAAACTTTCTGACGGAACGTATGGATAGGTTAATACCATATATCCAAAATCTCCGTTTCCTTCTTTGTATATTCTCACTATTATTTTTGAGAGAGCATGTGTTGGTTCAAGTTCTATATCAAAAGATTCTCCCTTGTATTTTATTTTCTTCTCAAAATCCATTTTACTTCTCCTTATTCTAACCAATTGTTTTCTAAGTAATAGAATCCATATACAACAAATGCGATAAATATTATCCAAACAATCCAAAAGACAATATTTCCAACATGAGAAGTATACCGATTCAACAGTTCGTCAATGGACATATTTTCATGGAATTCTGTATTAACAGGAATAGTTCCATCTGACAGGTATGTATATATGGTTCCAGTGTGTTTTACTGATGTCCCGTAATATTTGTACCTAATGTGGCTTGATTCTTTTATGGTATCTATGTATCCAGCGATTGGTATCTGAATTTTGCTTGTCGGAAATGTGATTCCACAGAAAGTAATCTCTTTACAAGTTTTATTTTCACTGTTTACCATGTCCCATGACCAATATACTTCTGTCTCTGTATAAGTTTTAGTTTTTCCATTTACTGTTTTCGTTTTAGTGACAGTTCTTGTATGCCTGGTATATTTCTCTTTTATCTTTTTTACATACATATATTCTCCATCAATCTCTGGATAAGAGACAGTATCAACTGCTATCAAATCACCATAGACAAATGTATTGCCAATATTCGTATCCATTCCGTATTGAAATAATTCTTGGTCTTCAATATGAGTTGCTTTTATATATTCAGAATCTTTGTCGTTTTGGGAATTTGTAATGCTTTCTGAAATGAAGAATCCGATAATCAATAGAATAGAGATAATGACAATACTAGCTATGATTTCTCTTTTTGTTATTTCCATAATTATTCACCAAAAAGATTTTGAGGAGCATCAACAGGAGCCTGGTAATCTAACTTCTCGTAATCCTGTACTTCGTAGCCTGTCCAATCAAGGAAGATTCTTGTAGGAAACTTTCTAATATATCGTCTATATTTATCTATAGATTTATTATAGTTCTCCCTATACTGAGCAATCATATTTTCAGTAGTGGAAAGTTCATTCATGAGTTGCTTATAGTTATCATTACTTTTCAGTTCTGGGTAAGAGTATGTAACTGCAGCAATAGCAGTATTCACATCTTCAACATTGTTTCCATTGCTCATGTTATCGGCAAGTTTTGTAAGCGTTTCTGACTCATGAGAATCATATTGCTCAATGCAGTCTGCAAGGTTATAAACTAAATCAACTCTACGCTTTTCCTGTACATTGATATCAGATTCAGCGGTAGTAACTGATTCTTCCAGACTGATTGCTTTGTTCTGAGATGACTGCAACCCGAATACACCTAATAGGGTAGTGGCTGCAATTGCAGAACATATAATAAGTGGTAATTTCCATTTGCTCATTTTAAATTTCTCCTTTTTGTTTTTATTTTAATAATTCTTTTAAAACTCTTTACACATATTTTTTCTTAGACAGAAACTTTATAAAATTTCAACTACAACTCCATAAATATTGTTTCTACCAATGGTTCCATTTACATGTCCATGATTGTTAGAGATTTGGTAACTTACTCCATTTTTTATTGCGGAAATCTTATGTAAATAATATTTTCCTTTCACCTTACAGAATACAATGTCATTTTTCTTCAACTCTGTTTCTTTTGTTATTGGAGTACAAATTACAGGTTGACCAGATTTTAGAATGGGGGTCATTGATTGTCCAAAGCCGACAACCTTACATATTTCACCATTTTTCAGATGTTCGGCTGTAATTGCATTTTCTTTTCCCTCATAATCATAGTTCATTTCATTTCTCCTCCGGTGTTATTTCTTCTAGTGTATTGGTTGATGGATTGTATTTATACGGTAATCCATTTGGTGCATAATATGGAGATGGGGTGGTTGCTGCTTGCGAAAATCCCCTCATGCTTCCATTCCAAAAATATACAATATTTGTATTAACATCATAATATAAATAACTGTCATTAACACTTTTCAGTTGTCCTAATCCAACTTGCTTTGTTCCATTTTCTTCATCGGAACTTATATTTATATCTGTATTCCAGTCATTGCATCCAGTAAACATTAGCAATGAGACAGCGAGCGATAGTGTGATTAATATTTTCTTCTTCATTTTTCTTCTCCAATTTTAATAATATTGTTATATATAGCAGTATGTTTATCATCTATGTCTTCATCAATATGAAAATGCCCAAAATACCAGTGTTTGTAATCAACAGTTTCTTTTACATTTTCTAAGTAATTGGTTAGTTTATCAGGCGGTTTGATTTGTGGGATTAGTTGATTGACAATAGATGTTGGTGCTGTGTGAGTAAGAATATAGTCTACTGCGAAATTTGATTTTTCTAGATTTTTGATTGCTGTAGCATATTCCTCATCAGATGGCATCTCTTCTGGCCACCACGATTTGTATGGGACTCTATATTGCTTATCAATAGAATCAGCTCCTCCCATGGTGAAAAAAGTTGTTCCATCAATGTTAAACACTTGTCCTCTCATTAAGTGTAGCACTTTTGGTCTGATTTGATGGACGAATCCTCCGCTCCATAGAATAGGTTGCATTTGGTTTAATAGATTATGGTTTTCATGGTTCCCATCTATGAATAGAGTAGTGCAAGGTTTTTTGTTAAGCCAGTCAAGCCAATAATTTTCATCTGGACAATTATTCCATACCAATCCAAAATCTCCGCATATAATGAGGTAATCATCTGATGTGAGAGAGATGTTGTTTTCTTTTAGACTTGGTGTTGATAGTTTGTGTATATCGTAGTTTCCATGTGTGTCTCCGGTAATATAGAACATTTGGTGACTCCTTTTTTGTGGTGTATATATGTATATGGATTATTTCAATTCCTGAAAGGATTATAAAAGACAAGTCTTTTATCTACTTTAAGAGTATTTGCTCTAAGGCGGCGTTGAACCTGCAACCCATATTTTTAAAAATTATTCAATCTTCCCATCCCATTCCTGTAAGGAAATTTGATTATAATTTCTATCGCTATATTCTTCAAATGCTTCTCTTATAGCTTTAACATAGTTCAACTCTTTGATGTGTCCACAAATATTTGTTTTGAAACATGGGAATATTTTATTTTCTTTATATAGTTCTACAGTAGAACTTGCATAAGAATATTCTTTGATTACCGCTTTATATTTTTCCCCTTTGAATTCTATGTTATTTTTGACTATCTTCATTATATTGTTCCTCTAAAACCTTTTTTAGTTTTAATGCATCCCCCGTACTGTAAGAGGAGAGTTGTTTTTTGATTTTCTTCTCTTTTCCCAAATACCAAAATAATTTATCCTCTGTATCAAGTACCGATAATACAGCGTCAATTAGTGTTTGCTCAGATAGAAGAGTTGTAACATGTTCTGTTACAACTTTTACCAGAGCATCATGCAGAGACATTGTTATCATCCTTTTCTATTGAGATAACATATTTTACTATTTTATTTTGGAGATAAGCGGGATTTATTGGGAAATTTTCACCTTGAAGTAGGTTGTTTGATGTCTCTTGTGAGAGTCCGAAATACTTGCACATTCTTTGTGCCGTATCTTGAGAGATATTATTCATTTCTACTTTCAAATCAAATCTACCATCTCTGATGAGGGCATCATCTAGAGTTTCTATATGATTGGTTGTTGCTATTGAGATGACATTTGGTATAGAGAATACACCATCTAAAAACTGTAGTAGAAGCTGTGCTGCTTGTTGTTTGCTATCAGTTTTAAGGTTATCACGATTGGAGAATATACAGTCGATATCTTCAAATATGAGAACGTTGTAGTCTGAACCTGACATATCTTCTATATCATCTTTAATTGCTTTGATTTGAGAATCATTGAAATCACCCATATTAACTACATAAACATCTGCCTCTATTTCCTTTGCGATTGCTTTTGCTAAGGTTGTTTTACCAGTTCCAGGAGGGCCATATAAGAGGATTCCTGTTTTATGAATAATATTTACCTTTTGATAGAACTCAGATGCCTGTGTCCATTTTTTAATGTGAGTTAAAAGCATTTTAACATCTGTATCGGTAAAAACTTCATTCATGCCTTTGGTTACTATGCTTTTATAACTGAGTTGCCATCTTGACTTTCCTTTTGGATCCTGGTCAGTGTAAAGGGTATTGATTCCAATTTCTTTTTTATCAGATTTAATGGTTTTAAAAGTATTGGTAAACTTTGCTGTTACTAAAAGTGCATCTATACCGATAATTGTTACGAGTATTGTATCTCTGTGTAATGGGTCGAATGATGGAGTTTCAACCTTCATAATACTTTTGTGATTCTTAACATGTAAGAAAAAGGTTTTATTCTTTTTGAATAATTTATCCTTGGTACAGTAATCTAATGTTTTATTAGAGATACGGGTTAGGATTTCGATGAGTGATTTTTCAATTGTGCTGTCGTACTCTGTTATATAAGTAAGTGTGACACAAAAGCTGTTTTTAATGTAAGCAGTTGTGTTTTTTAAAATGGTAATGGTAGTATTTGCAATCTGTTTATTGAAAAACTCTTGTGTCTGTACGTTGACGATTTTGCGTGCGGTTCTTGCCGTTCTGGTTAAAATATTGGTATTTCTGTCCATTGGAGTGACATCCTTTCTTGTTGATGAAGTTATAATAACACACGTATCATAATAAGTCAATAGATAAATAAATATTAATATAAATATGCATTTTTTGAAGATGAGAAAAGGTGGGAAAAATGAATGAAATGAGAAGTGGGAAGAGGAAAGTGTAGGGATGAGTGGGGATGATTTGAAGGGATTTGGGAAGGTTTTGAAGGGTGAGGGTAGAGTTGTGGGAGATGGTGAAAAGGTAGGAAATATAAGGGATTTGGAGGGATTTGAGAGGTGGATGGGGATTAGATTAGGGTGAATATGGTGGAATTGAGATTTTGGAGTGAGTGTATAAAAGTACCAGCTAGGGGAAATAGGCAGAAAAACATTGATGTTTTGAGTTTTAAGTACCCCCGTACAAAATTATGGTCTTAAATTGCATAAAATACATATTTTACTGAATTTTAAAACATGTATTGACTTATTACCAAACGTGTGATATGATACATCACACATAGAGAAACAAGGGATTTTTAATCTCTGGTTCTCTTGTATGGACTTTGGAAATTGGAATCTCATTTTATCCACATTATCCACATTTCCAAAATCCTAACAACAATCGGATAAACTTACATTAATACCAAAAGTTATCCACATAATAGAAAAGCGAAAAACAGATTTTAAAAACGCATTTCTAAAATAGAAACACAACAAACACAATTCCAGATATTCTGGAATCCGCACCTTGATAATCTAATAATGCTTTACACCTATTATCTAATCCCTTATAATATCTATATACAATATTAAAAGGGGGAAACGGAGCATGGAATACATGACAGAAAACGAATTAAAGCAAGTAACGATAGACTACTATGTTAATTTGCAACGCATTAAAAAAGCTGAGACTGGCACAAATCCAGAGCTTGATTATCAGCTCAAAGTTGTAAAGAATAAATTATCCTCTTTAGGAATACCCACAGAAGATTATGAATTATAGTAATTACATATATCAATTATCTTTATATAATTATTAACATTGTAACTACTAACCACATAGGTGTAAAGTATTGTTAGGTTATTAATGTACACATACAGTACATATTGTATCTGTATTGCATAATAATCTATATTACCTATTACATACAGTATATAATAGGAGAGTAATGACAACATGGATATTACTAGCAACAAAGAACTATCAGAAGCAATAGACCAGATAATACAAGAATCTGGCTATAAGAAAGGTTATATTGCAGAACAACTAGGAATAAGCAATCAGAACTTTTCAAGACTTCTGAACAAAAAGCATTTTAGCCTGGATGACGCAAATAAAATTCTAAACGTTATCGGCTATCAAGCAAGTATGTCTATCATTAAAAAAGATTAAAATAATTTAACAAAAAACGATTGACAAACACCAAAACATGTGATATTATACAGTCACAGTAAAACAAAAGCAACACAACAAAGCACCTTGAAAACAGAATAGGGTCATGCAATTCAAAGAAAGAAGGTATAAACATGGGTAACGACGAACTTTTACAAGCTATCTCTATTATGATGGATGAGAAGTTAAACAATATCTTAGAGGAAAAACTAGACAGAATTCTGGATGAGAAGTTAGAACCAATTAGAGATGATATCATTATTTTAAAACATGACATCAAACAACTAAACAAAAAGGTTGATAAACTGGAAAGAAATGACAAGTTCATCCTTGATGAAATTGAAAGAGTGCATGAGCAACTCATAGACCACATTAAGGACAACTCAAAGCATATAGCATAATAACCATATGACCCTATTCAACAGGAAAGCGGTCAAGCCGTAGGATTCAATTCCGACTTTCCTTTTGGGAAGTAGTTCCCATGCACATTGATAATATAATACTACAGCGCTTTACATTTCCTGTTATTCTATGTTACATTTATTGTAATATGTAATAACAGGAGGTGTAAATAATGATTAAATGTAGACTAAAGGTTTTACTTGCTGAACATGATATGACACAAAAAGACCTTGCAGAAGCAACAGGCATTAGAAAGCCTACTATTAGTGATATGTGCAATAATAAATCAAAGCATATTCCTATAGAAACTTTAAATACCTTGTGTGAATACTTTAATTGTAATATTGAAGATATTTATAAATACGAAAAAAGTTAATTGGAATAACAAAAAACGTATTGACAAATAACGAAATATGTAGTATTATATAATCACAGCAAGGGACAAAACACTAAACCTGTAAAACGAACCTCTTTGTTAGGTCTGGAAAAAGTGTTAAATTCCTTAAACAAAGTAACTCATTAACCACAGTAACCAAAGAAAGAAGGTTATAGGCACAAAAAAATCAGAACCAACTAAAATAGTCGGCTCTGATAGATTAAGTGTAGAATACACTCTAATAAAAACTAGACACTTTTATTCTAGTGTATTCTATTCAATCTGTCAAGTCTAACTTTAAAAATTCCACAGGAAAAAATCACAATCAATATTTTTTATGAACCTTTACAAATTAACATTGTAAAAACGTTCTACTTGCTTTCCTCTATAAATTCCCCTATAATGGGGAATGAAAGAAGGTGAATAAATGCCACCAGTGAGCGAAGCAAAGAAGCGCGCTAATAGAAAGTGGACAGAAGCAAACTATAAACAAGTAAAACTTTCTATGCCGAATGAAGAAGCCGAAACTTTAGAAAGCTATTGCAAAGAACATGGTCATACTAAAGCCGGTTTTATTCGACAGGCGATTAAAGATAAGATGGCACGCAACGAATAGTAGGACAGAATAAAGTCCTACTATTTTTTTAAACAAAAGTGCATTAGTACTAATGTACAAAATGCACAAATTAATTTGGAATATATTAGTACTAATGTCTATAGACAAAACAATAGTACTAATGTATAATAAGAGCATAACAAAGAAACAAAGCAATCAAGTAAAAAGGAGTGAGAAAAAAACAATTATATAAAACTATAGGAAAAAATCACAACCAATATTTTGTATGCATTGGAACTATGGGTATAGTAGTATCACCGATTCGCCACGGAGGAGAAGTAAACGCTACTAGAGAGGTAGGAAAGATACATTGAAATATTGCGAGTGCTGGGAACCTCAAGTAGGCAAACCATACAAATTGAATACGCTTTTATAGCTTGCTATATGGACTTGCAAGAAATAGTCCTAGGGGTATATAAAAACCCTGTGCAGATGTTTACATCTGTATGCTGGAGAAAACCAGTAAAGACTAGCGTTTTATTTCAAGGTATCCCGTGGGGTGCTGGAATAAAAAAATGCGTCAAGGAGTGCAAACCTCCAACTAAAAAACACGCTACTTACAAAATGCGGACTGTATGCTAATTCATACAACTATAAAGTTGGAACTTATAAGCATACGATAAACAAACCCTAACAACTATATATAGAATAAGGATTGTAAACTAACCCTTTACTTTTCTATATAAAACTGGGATAACTTCAAAGATATATTAGACAGTAATAAACTGCTGGACGCTATACATAGTTGTTAGGAATACATAAAATAATCCTTTATCAGTAGAAAGTGGATAAAATATCATTATCCCTTTTCTAGTGCTAAAGCACTTATTATCAATTAAAATATTAAATAATCATTAAATCATTGGCACGTCACGCCGTAAAGTTGGCAGAAAGTGGGTATATTATGACAAGATTAAATATTAATTTCCTGAAAGAAACAGCTACAGAGGATATGAAAAACGAATTTTTTACAGCTATTAGACATGAAGAAACTTCTATGTTAATTTCTCTTTGCAATGAGAACATTGAAAAACTTGAGAAGAGACTGAAAAAAGATGATATCACAGAGGAAGAAGTAAAAGCTATCACAGTTCAGTTGAAAGACGAAAAAGCTGTACTGGAAACCCTGAAAGCTACTGCCAAAGAAACACATGATACTTTCAACAAAGTTCTTGAAGCAATGAGCCAGAAGAACAAGGATAACTTTGGTAATAAGAAAGAGGTTGTTCGTAATGTTTTAAGAATTCTTGCTACTTGGGACAACTCTAAACTTGTGAAATTTGCTTTAGTTGATACTTTCAAAGGTGAAGCCTTACATGATGCTTTAGAAACAATTCACGTCAATTCTAAAGCTAATGAGGATGGATGTATAGTTCTCTCTAAGGATGTGAAAGAAGCATACAAGAAAGCGTCACAGGAACTTGAATCCATTATCAAAGTTACTTTCAGTTTACCTTTTGAGACTCCATACACAGAAAAAACACGTGTAAAAATGACAGCAGAAGATAAAAAACTTCTTCACGATTGCTACATCAAAGGTTTTAGAAACAAATTTTCACAGAATGAGGCAACAGGTTTAGTAGATTATTCTGGCAGACAGGTGAATACACTGGTAAAGGGTAAAAAGGATAAAAAGACAGGCAAAATCACTTACAATTATTCCGGTCTTTTCCAGACAGTATGCCAGATTGTAATGAAACATTACTTTAAGTAAATACATAGTTTAAGGGGATGAGCATATCATCCCTTTTATAGTGTGTATTTGCACGAAAATAAAGGAAAGAAGGTTTTGACTATGAGAACAGAATACCTTTTGAGAAGTACAGCCATACACGAAAAAACATTTCTTAAAGGAAATGTAGTTTTGTATCTGGATAATAACATGATTTTAGTTTCTTCTGATTTCAATCACAAGCGAACACAAAAGTTACAAATGTTTTGTTATTTACCAGTAGACAAAAAATGGGTACTCACACACGATAAAAATCAGTATACAGAACTCATGTGGGATTGCTATAGAAGAAATAAAGTAAGACATAAGAAAAAAGAGAGCATAAATAAATACAAGCACATGATGAAACATGAGAGAAAACATAAACGTGGCTCTGGAGGACAAAGATTAGGTTTTAGTGAGACTGTAACAGACTATGAATGCACAAACAATCCTATGCACGATTTTAGACGTACATTCTACTAAAAGGAAGTAAGGAAATGAAGAGAGGAACTACAATCTACATAAATAAAAGAAATGAAAATAAATACTTAGAAGTTCATAATGACGGACATTATCACAATTCAGTCAGACAGTATATGAAATGGTCAAACGGAATAAAGAATTTCACAGGAGACGGAAAGTTACATAGATGGAGAATCGGAAATCTGAAAGAACTTTTAGAAGATTACGAAGTATTCAAACGGATTTCAGAATAAAAATTATGCTGACCTATCGGCTACGGAGAGAAAGAGGAAAGAATATGCAAAAAGAAAAATACATTTTTTCAGAAGATATCAGAGAATCCATGCCAGAACTCATGGGCAGAGTCTTTACAGAAAGGCAAATCAAAGAAGTGTATGCAAATATCATAGACAAGGCAGAATATCCAGATTTTCAATCATGGCTGTATGACATGCTTAAATGTGGGCTTGTAACAAGAGAAATATAAAAACCATTAACCCGACCAGGCAATTTTGTCTGGTCTTTTTTGTTGTTAAAAATTATTTCAAAGAAAGGGAAAAGGTGAAACTATGGAAAACAAAAAACAACCACATTTCCCATGCAGAAACTGTATATACTTTAATACTTGCGGAGAAAGTAACAGAACAGAACCTTGCTATGGAAGAGTAACGAAATCAGACAAGAAAGCAGAAAATAAGAGAAACAGGAAGGAAAAATAATCATGTTACAAGTATCAATAATATCAGGCATATTTTCAATTATGCTAAAGGGAATAGCAAAAATAGATAAAACAGATGTAAAAGGAACTTTGTTTTGCTCAAAGCTGGCAGAAGTTTCTTTTTTAGTTACAGGGTGTATATCTTTGCTTTAAGGGAAAGTAATTGCAATGTATTCTATATTACTATATAATATAGAAAAGGGAACTGTAAGGATATACAAAATAAGGAGGTATGTAACTATGGGATTACCACAAAGGAAATCAGATTTTCATACAATAGATGATATTTACTCCTTGCCAGACGGAACTAGAGCCGAATTGATAGACGGTCAAATCTATTATATGTCACCACCCACAAGGAAACACCAAAGAATTGTTGGTGAGCTGTTTAGAAAGATTTCAAACTACATTGAAAAGAGAAATGGCTCTTGTGAGATTGATATCGCCCCATTTGCAGTGTTTTTGAATCAAGACAACAAAAACTACGTTGAGCCTGATATCAGCGTGATTTGCGACAGAAGCAAGCTTACAGACAAGGGATGTAATGGTTCTCCTGACTGGATAATAGAGATAGTATCTCCTAGCAGTAAGAGAATGGACTACTTAATAAAATTATTGAAATATCAAACTGCTGGTGTAAGGGAATACTGGATCGTTGACCCTGATAAAAATAGAATTATCGTATATAACTTTGAAACGGAAAACATTGATGAATATACTTTCAGTAATATTGTAAAAGCTGGAATTTATGAAGATTTAGAAATTGATTTTAACACCCTTACTATAGATTAAAACAGAAATTTAGAAAAGACGTGAATATACACGTCTTTTTACTTGTATTCAAAGTTAAAATATTATATACTGCCTATAGGAAGGGAAGTGATTAGAATAGATACAAAACAGAAAATTGAAACAGCATGTAAAATTGCGGGTATAACTGTAACAGAATTGGGCAAGAGAATGGGAATGAGTCAACAAACAATTAGTTATAGACTTAAAACTGGAAAGTTCAGACAATCCGAATTAGAAGAAATGGCTGTTATCATGGGCGCAGAATATCATTCAATTTTTACTTTTCCAGATGGAAATAAGGTTGAATAAGCATTATACAAAAATGTATAGTGCTTTTTTATTATAGTAAAATACAAAGAAATCTATGAAAAATACAAAAATAATCATTGACACAAAGAAAACTTTGTGCTATAGTAACATCAACAAAAACAAAGAAAACTTTGTTTGAAGTAAGTGAATCCCACACCAACAGGAAGCGGAGCGCTAACCGCTAATCAATATGCGGATTATACATGATGTTGTAGCCAAGTCAACAAAGTGCAGTATTGCGAAAAAGTGTATAATTGAAAATTAAATTTTGCTTTAACGTGCTAACATTCTGTCACAAGTCGGAAGTGAGAGGAAACGGAGTGAAGCAAAAAATAATTCGATAAATGAAAGGTAAAATTACTATGGCAAAAATGACGATTGCACAGCTAAGAGAAAGAGAAGTTAAAAGATTAGCACTGTTGAAAACATCTACCCCAACAGAACAGGACTACAACGAAGCAAGAAAGAATATGAATAGCTTTTACAGGCTTTGTGGTCTATGTGAGACAAATTTAAACCTTGCAAATGATGAAAGAAGATGTAATAGTAGTTATACAAAGAGAAGTGAAGAAAGAGAAAGTAAATGGCATGAAAGACTTGATAAGATTTTTCATGATACCTATGGTTTGAATTTAGTATACTGTGGATATTGTCCCTCTATTGGTGTCAAAAATGAAAATGGTGGATTTTCTGAAAGAATTAGCAGTTATTTCTATAATTGAATTATATTGATAATCATTATCTATTCATGTTATAATACGTCAAAAGGGAAAGGAGAAATCAGATATGAACACTTTACCTATACAGGATATGTCAAACACATTCATTGAACATTCTATTGTCATCAATAACTTTGTTATGAATGTAGGTTTACAACTTAAATCTTCTATGTGCAGAGTTTTTGGAGATAGCGTAAAATATAAATGGCCTGAAAACGGAAACCAGCCTGTTATACCAGATGTATCTATAAACTGTGATATTAAAAATAGACGCTCTACAACGTTTCTAGGAGTTCCTAAATTTGTTATGGAGGTTTTATCGGATTCAACAGAAAAGAATGACAGAGGGGCTAAAATGGAGCTGTATAAGGCTGTTGAAGTGGCAGAGTATTGGCTTGTAGATTGGAGAAAAAAGCAAATTGAAATCTACTTGCTTACTACAGATGAAAGTACAATAGATCATACAGAATACAGACTTGTAAACACTGTAACGGAAACAAGCAAGGAGGAATTAAAACTACACGTATTTCCTCATGTGCAGTTTACATTTGAGCAATTATTTGATGGAATTGAATAAGGAAAAACAATACAAAGAGGTGTGATTATTCATATCTCTTTTTTGTTATTCAAAAACAGAAAAAGGAGATAAACAATGCAAGAGAAGTATATTGTTGGTACACGTAATAGTGCGGTATTAGTCTATACTGCTGAGGAAATCATAGAAAATGCCTTAGAGCAAGAGAAACAAGGAATTAAACCTCATTATGCTTTCTATGATTATATAGCGCAGAAACCTATGCATAACCTTGGATGGCTTGTATGGTCTGATAGGATTTACGGATGCGGAGTAGTTTATAGAAGAAATGATGGAAAAATGGTTATTGTAACTGGTATACAGGGTGATTTCTGCTATGTGTAAGGGAGAAAGAGAAATGGATAAATCAAATTTAAAACAATTATATATAATCACTATAAGCTGTATAGTAGTATCTGTAACAAGCATATTATTATCAATGTCAAATTTGTATCTATTAACGCATAATGAGCAGCAAGAGAAACTGGAATTTCGAGGTATTGCAAAAACGGAAAGCAGCTTAGTAGTATACGTTAATGACCAAGAATTACACATGCCAAAAGAGAAGTTAGAAGATTATTTTCTGATTGATATGGATGACATTATAGATTGGAATACAGACGGAGAAGAGCTTGCAATCTCATTGAAAAATGGAAACGAACTATACGCAACGCAAACTGAAAATATCTACGCTCCTAAGTTTAAACGATATGTTGGTTTCGATGAGATTCAAGGTATTGCAGAAACAGAAACCACATATGAGATAACAACAAAAGACGGAAATACATATACAGTGAATAAATAAAATATTGCTTTTTATAATTGATTGAGTCCATAAGTTTAACAGCTTGTGGACTTTCTTGAATTATAAAAAGAAGAGAGGTGAAAGGGAAAATGAAAACACTAAAATTAGCTTTATCTAGTAGTAAATACTTGTATAATATTCCAGAAGCTGTTGATGGTTATATCTTTGACTATACACCAGACGTAACAGAAGTAATTGCTTTAGAACAGAAAGCGGAACTGAAATTACTGGATATTTTCAGAGTTAAAAACGTAAAAAGAAAAACCAGTTTCTTAAAGCCAGATACTTATTCAGTACATATTAATCTGTACATTACGGGTTATACAAGTATGTTAATCTCTGTACTAAATGTATGTGCGAGATATGGTATTAAAGTAACAGTTTATCATTTTAGCAAAAAGGGAAATAAGTTTTTCCCACAGGAAGTAATGAATTAAGCATTTATAATTATGGGTTTAAAAAGTATTGCATTGTATTTAAGAAAGGGAGAATTGTATTATGAGTAAAGTATGTGTAAATGAAGCATTAGAGGCGATAAGAGTAAGTATGAATTTAACAGAAGTAGATATCCAAAATGATGCAGAAAGATTATTTAGTATTGCGTCAGAAAATAAAATCGGTAACAAGATTATGGCAAATGTACCTTTGTATTTAATCTATATTGATGACAGTTATCAGAGAACAGAAACCTTTTCCAAGGAAAAGGCAAATGGAATTGCTGCTAACTTTATTGAAGCTGCTTATGACCCTATTAAACTGAATTATAGAGATGGACGTTTCTACTGTCCTGCCGGACAGCACAGAATTTATGCTCATATTATTATGGGCAGAAAATTTATTAGTTCTGAACTTTTTACTGGAGATAAGGAAACGGAAATTAATATCTTTCTTACACAGGACGATAACAGAAGCAAATTAACCCCTTATAATAGATATAAGGCTGGATTAGAGATGGGAAGGGAAACAGATGTTATTCTGCATGATGTGTGTGAAAAATATAAAGTTAAAATCTGTCCTTATACCAATGTTGAACAGCCTAGACTTGGAAGTATTACTACGGCAAAGAAATACATTGAAACATGGGGAGACAAGGGAATTAGCTGGATATTCGAAATGATATTTGAATCAGGATGGTCTGAGGAAGAGGATGCTTTTAAATCTACTCTGTTTAGAGCTTTAGGAAAAGTCTATTCAAACTGTAGTGGGAATAAGCTAGAGACAAAGAGGTTATTAGAAGAAATGAAAAAGACCAGCTTCTCTTATAGTCGCATTCATGCTCACTGTGAACATTGGAATTGTAGCGAAACAGCAGCTTTAGGAATATGGTTATCTGATATCGCTAAGGGAAAAGTAAAAGTCAAAACTGCATAAGAGAAAGGGATAAATCATGCAGCCATTAAATGAAGATAATGTAGTAGCTGAATATGACTACTATACGCTTGACCAGGCTATGAGAATCATAGAACAAAGAAGTAGACATAAACGGCTTGTGAAAAAGAGAAAAGAGAGATTATATAGGCGTTATCTCCTAAGACAAAAAATCTTAGGGATAATGCTTATTTTAATTTCGGGATTAGGCATGTTAGCAGAGGTAAACGTAGGTTTTGTTATGGTGCTACTATTGGGTATTTATACATTGGCAACAAAGAAAATTATCATTTATAAAGACTAGCAGGAGGAAATAGGATGACTTTTAAAGAAAAATTAGAGATTGAACATCCAGAATGCATGAGCAAAACATGGATTAGCGGTTGTCATGGATGTCCACATCATTATGATTATGAATCAAAAGAAAAATCTGAAGTGAATTGTAGTGGTAATGGAGGTGAAGGCTGTGAATACTGTTGGAACAGAGAAATGGAGAACACAGAAGTGAAAACAAAAGTGAAAAAAGAATTTGATTGGGAAGAATTTAAAAACAAACTCAATAAAATTGCAGTCCATTGTAAAACAGAAGAAGAAGCAAAAGATTTCTGCAAGCAGATGCATGAACACGGAATGAAGTGGTTCGATGGAAAAAGCTATTTAAACAATAACATGTTTATTAGATATAAAGAAGAAATAGCTTATGACGCAAATGGTTGTTGCTGCCATGTTGACTGGTATAAAAGGGAAGGATATAGAATCTTAGAATGGAGTGATTATATGAGTACAGAAAAGACAAAAGAACAAACAGTACAGGAGTTTACAAAGGCAGATTTAAAAGACGGAATGGTTGTTGAAGATAGAAGTAATAACATGTACATGGTACTTGGAGATAAATTTTTAAATAATAGTGGGTATAATAACTTATATGGATTCGATAAATATTTAAGTGATATTAGTTTTAACGCTCCACTTTTTGACATTGTAAAAGTTTTTGTACTTAAAATAGATTCTATACATAAGATTGGAGATGTTTTTGATTATAACAATCTTGAACTTATCTGGGAACGTAAAGAATCAAAGGAAATGACTGCTGAAGAAATGAGACAGAAGTTGGAAGAACTTACAGGTGAAAAGATTGAAATTAAATTAAGTGTTGATGATAAGAGAGTAGCACTTACTAATTATTGTAAGAGTAGAGAAAAATGTCATGGTTGCATATTTAATAATGACACAGATGGATGTTTTGGTATGCAAAAAATTTTCGATTTTGAAGATGAGGATGTTAAAAATCTTTACAATAGACTTAAACAGAACAATTAACAATAGCAAGGACACAAGCGAAATAGGTTTGTGTCCTTTATTTTTAAGAAAGGAAGATAGAAATGTACAATAAATATACATATGAAATAGCAGGCAATATATGGGATAAAGGTAGACCGTATCAAATGGTAATTATTATCCATTGGAGTGACAGAACAGCAGATGCGAAAGAGTTAGGAAGAAAAGTCGTTTATTTTGATGCAGATGTAAGTGATATTCATAACTTCTTTCACAGTGAAAACCAGGTAAGGGAAATCTATTGTAAATATCCGCAATATAAGAAATTGGCTTTGAGATGTGCTTGAATGAGGTGATTACATGGAAAATGTATCGGTTGAAAGTAACAATGAAACAGAACTTGTTACAATAGGTGGAGAAAATGATGTTCTTTATTACATAAGTAAATACATGGGAACAGATTTTGCAGAATGTGCAAAGCGAAATCTTCAAATGGATTATGAGGAGCTAAAAGATGATTATAAGTTCTTAAAAACAGAATTTGATTCATACGAAGAATCATTGGACAATATGAGCGGACTTATGCATGATTCTGTGTATACCCTGGATGAAGTTATAGAGGATATAAGAACTTCTAAACGGTTAAGTAAAAAGAAATTGTTAGAGAAATTAGAAAATTTAAGAAGAGAAATTTATAACGAGCTGTAAGAAAACGAAGGAGTTGAGAAATATGTGGACATTATTTGTTTTAGATTTTGATGGGACATATGATAATGAAGAACCTGATTCTGATGGTGTGCAGCCACTTGTATATTTAATTCCATTGGATAGACAAAGGGATGTAGAACATTATGCAAGAATGGCACACAATGATTTTCATGCAAATAAGAATGTTGAAGAATGGACTATTGCAGATTGTTTTGAAGAGTGGATGGGAAATAACAATTGTGATTTTAAGCTTATTGGAAGTATTGATTTAACTTTTGGAGAACGTCAGGTCGATTATTTAGCTGATTATATTCCTAGAGAGATTGTGTAAGGGAGAAAAATATGAATGAAGTAAGAAAAAGAATTTTCATTGATTGGCTTAGAAAGGAAATAAAAAATGAAAAGTATTGAATTAATGGAAAATTTTACAGAAGTATTAAAGGATGACCCTAAACATGCTTATGATTTTATCTCTAATAATTATGAGCAAATGGCTAAAAGGGAGCAATATAGAGATTTACAGGAATATTAAAAGATAATTCTAAGGAGGTCATTATGAGTTATAGCGAAGATTTGATTGTTAAAAAAGTGCCAATGAGAATAAGAGAAAGAACGAAAGAAAATATGGATGAATATTGCCTTACGTTATATGATGCCTTTCAAGAAGCAGTAAGAGAACTTGCCAAAAAAGGAACTAAACTATACAAGGCATGGTACTATGATGATTTTAGAGAATATATTCCTAGTGTATATTATGAAAAATATTTGGATTTTGACAAATATCCTTTGAAATATTGAAATTGGAACAGTAGTAGATAAAAAGATAATTTTAACTGGAGGAAAAGTGCATGAGAAAAATTATATTTAAAATTGACGATCAGGAATATTTTAGAAGAGAACTGGAAAAGGAAAATTGTACAGGAGAACAAGCAGAGAATATTCTCAAAGGCATTGGAAATTTTAAAGCAATTTATACACTTTATGGAAATGGAAAGCAAGTCGACAGGTACGAACTTACAGATTATAAGGGAAAGAAAATCAATATCAATGATTTGAACGGATATGAAAAAGGTGTGGTGCTCAATGATTGTTATGCTTATTTCACAGGTGGGAGATATTTCAATAACGCAGATAAACCGTATGGCGTAGTGGATATTATAGAAGAAGAAATTTAGAGAATAGATAAGAACACGATATTGTATGGGAGAAATAGACATGGAAATTAAAAATTTAGCACAGTTAAAAAGGGCAATCAAAGAAGGGCATAAATTCATTATCAGAAAACACTATATTAGACCAGAATGTGAGGGGCAGATTAGAAAACCGAATGTAGTACAGACAAACGGATTTTACAGTATTGAAGACGGAAAACCAGATAGCAAAATTACATTAGCCAACAATAAAAAAGGAAGTTGGATTGAATACGGAAAAGCATCTGACTGGAAATTTGAAAACGGTATCTGTAAACAGTATTTTCGTGAAAATGCTGTATGGGAAATTGAAGTTATTTAATGATGAAAGCACGATTTTATTGCAGTGAGGTGAATTAACTATGACAATCAAACAATTATTAGAATCGGGTATTGAAATTACAGGAAATGTTAGAATCAAAAAATGGATTGATGAAGTGGTAACACATAGAACGCTGCATAGCACTACTATCTTTGAACAGAGACATTTTGGAGAGTTCTTAGATATGGAAATTAAATATACGTATTCTGTGGAAGAGAATGGACAAGGTTGGCTGATTATTGAAGTGGATTAAGGGAGATTAATTATGAGTAGAAAATATAAAATTGATGATTTGACAATGGAAAACATTGCTACATATATAGACGATGAAGTAAGAGAAAAGGTATATTCGAAAGAAGCACCATGTTCAAACGAACATTTTCTTGTTGCGTATTATGAAGAACTTTAATCAGGTGAACAGCATAATACAGAAGGATTTTTTGAAACGCAAAAAGAAGCTTATATGCAAGTAAAACTTGTAGAAATGAAGTGTAAAATCGACAGATTAGAGCATGCAGCAAAAGATTTATTAGAAGTAATGAAAATTAAAACACCATAATTGTTTTAAAAGGAAATGGAATCAGGAATTTATATAAGAAAAACGGAGATTATGATATGAAAGAGTATATAGATATAGCAGAAAAGTATCTTGTGATAAATTCAAACAACTTAACAAAAGGAATATGTTTTACCATAAGATACAGTGACTTGAAGAATAGCGATAACCCAGAACAATTTATTAAAGAAAAAATAAGTTCTATCTGTTATGATTTTTCGGCGGTAAGAGATTTCACAGATGAATATGGGACAAGATATTTATTATTTTATAATGATTAAATAAAATCGGAATTTGATTAGGAGATAAAATATGAAAACACCTATAAATATTAGAAAAATAACACACGAAGAGTTTATGAATTTAAAACATGGAGATATTGTGTTTATTCGTCTTGATCATACATATCAAGGTACAGTAACAAGACCTGCATTTTACAATTACGATGCTGATGTTCCTGATTGGGAAGTTGAAACAACAAATGGATATTGTGACGAGCATAGTTTATATGTCTATGCTTAATCAAATAAAACTCGTATTTCAAGAAAAGAGGTTTATGTAGCATGAGAGAAGAAATTTCAAGCATTTTCAAAGAATGGAAAAAAGAATCAGGAGTTGAAAATATTATTTTATTAGGTGTGTTTCCAAATGTGAAAAAAGTAATTAAAGTTTATACCAATGAACCAGAAATAATGAAGGGAAAAGATGGATGCTTACTAAAGAAATATGTACCACTATTGAAAGAATGCATTCCTGATTTAATAAGTATTGAGATTTCGAAAGCATACTAATTACATATATATCAATAAGATGAGATTTTAATTTACTAAAAGGAGTCTAACATGATCAAGCATAAAGAAATCAGAATTGTAGAGGAAGATTTGGTCGTAGGTGATATGACGGAAGTTGCAGTAGCGGAAAGAAGTTTTGGAAATGGATGTGAGGACTTTCAATTTCCACTTACTGTATCATTTTGTAGTTATGGTAAATATGAAGTTGAAATTAAAGGGAAAAAGGCGGTAGTTAAGAGAATTGGATAAATGAAAGTCACATTTCATTTTATGAAGGAAGGTGGGTTATCTCATGACAATACGAGAAATCTTAAAGAAAGCAAGAAATATATATTATGTTATGATACATAAAAATGGTGTGTCAAAATATATTCCTTTAAACAAATTAAGAGATAAAGAATATGACTTGGAATTTGAATGGTTTGAAATAACTACTTTTCGTGGCAAAAGATGTATTGAATTTAATTTGTAGAGAAAAGGAAAACGAACCGTGAAACAAGACGGAACATGTATATGGAAATATTACAGTGGGAAATGCGAATGCAGCGATTGTAGGAATTGTCCTCATTACAGACCGGATTATATGAGGAAAGGAAGTGAGGAGTGATGTATGTAATTGGTACAAGTGAATATGAATTTATAAATGTCAAATCAAAAATGATGATAGACCAAAACTTTATTAAAATGGCAGCATTAGTAGAAAACGTTGTATATGAATGCGAACTAAAAGAATCAACATTTTTTCCTGATTATGAATCTGCTGTCGAAATACTTAATGAAATACAGGAAAGAAAAAGTGAAATTCTATTTCAAAACCAAAGTATTATAGGTGAAATCTTAGATAGAGGAAAAGAATTTGATGTTGATAAATTAAAAGTGTATAGGCTGATTCCGAAGCTATGCGAATAAAAATGTGGTGATACAGTATGGATTGTGGTAGAATACAGGTAGTATATATTTAATATGAAAGTAAAATAAATATATTATTCGAAACGAAGACAGACTAATTCAATTGAAAATCGAACAATAGAAATGGAGGATAGCTATGAAAAAAGTTGATTTTGAACAGTTAAAATATATGAATTACGAAGAAGGTAAAGCTCTCTTGGAAAGTCTTGGTTATATCGAGGCTGAGTCAGGAGAAACAGAAAGTAATATTTCCGAATGGGCTACAGACAATTATTTTAAATTGTTTGATGATGACGATGAAGAAATCGACTGCATTTCTTATGAAGTGTACGGAAACGGTCAATACGGAGAAGACGAAGAGATAAAAATTGTTAAAGAAGGCTGGAATGATAGTCTAAGGGGATTATAATCATGAAAAAAATATGTGCCGTATGCAAAAAAGAATTTGAAGGTACTCCACGTTCAAAGTATTGTTCTGATGAGTGTCTGAATAAAAAAATATACACAGAAGAACACGTTGGTGAAATTCATAATGAATTAAAAGTAGAACGGGCATATAGGAAAAAATCAATATTGTATGCAGAATGCAAGTGTTCATGCGGTAAAAAATGTACTGTAAGATATGATTGCCTGCTAAATGGTAATACAAAATCTTGTGGACACTTAGGTAAGGAACGACAGTTCAAGTCTTGTGATTTAAGTAATAAAATAAACAAATATGGAGTTAAGGCTATCAAGTCCACAGATAAAAAGAAATGGGGTTCGTATGTGTGGGAATGTAAGTGCTCCTGCGGAAAGATATTTGAAGTTACTGCTGATAAATTTGAGAGTGTGCAATCGTGTGGATGTGCACAAGATAAATCAAGGAGATATCAGGCAGAAACAATATTAAAAGAGTACACTAAAATAGCAACAGAGAGTGGAACTAACGTAATTGCTATAATGGATAAGAAGATGCTCAAAAACAACACTTCTGGAATTCGTGGAGTATCATGGGATAAAAGCAAAAGTAAATGGGTGGCACAAATCACATTTAAGGGAAAAAATTACTATTTAGGAAGATATAGCACAATAGAAGAGGCAGCTAAGATACGAAAAATTGCAGAGCAGAAAATGTTTGGTGAATTTCTGGATTGGTTTGCAGAAGAATTTCCAGAACGCTGGAAAAAAATAAAGAAAAATAAAATATGATACACTTCCAGATAGAGAATTAAAATGTATTGAAGAATTAAGGAGTTTGATACAGCAAATGGGAAAAATAACACGATTTAAAGATATTCCACAGTTTACCAGAAACGGAAGTTATCAGGTTGATATGGATATCAGAAGAATACCAGGTTGGATTGAAGAAGAACAGAAAGCAATGAATCTTCAACTAAATCCTAAATTCCAAAGAGGACATGTTTGGACAGAAGAACAGCAAATTGCTTGGCTTGAATTCTTTCTCAGGGGTGGAAATTCAGGCAATGTGATATATTTCAACTGTCCACCCTGGCATTATCCAGTAAAAGACGGAGCATATAATGACTATGTTTGTGTCGATGGTTTGCAGAGATTAACAGCAATTTGTAGATTCGTCAATAATGAAATTAAGGTGTTTGGTTCATACTTTAAAGAGTATGAAGACCCTAGAATTTTAATAAGGCATACTATAAAAATAAATGTCAATGATTTGCAAACCGAAAAAGAAGTATTGCAATGGTATATAGATATGAATAGTGCTGGAACGCAGCATAGTTCAGAAGAGATAGAGAGAGTTAAAAGAATGATGGATGAGATATAGAGGTGTACATATGAATGACTCACAATTTAGAAGGGATGAGATAAAAGAAAATATTGACTTTGCTATTAACAAAGCAATAAAGGAAAATCCACATGAAACGAACATTATTGTTGATTTAAAATCATATTTATATGAAGTATTCGATATAGACAATGAGTGATAAAAGATTGAATTCATATGAAAGGTTAGGAAATTTTATGAGTAAAACATATATACATTATGGACATAGTTCATTTGACAGAGAATCATTCAATCATATTAAAAGACATGGCATTTCTACAAAACCTAGTGGTGGACTATGGAGAAGTCCTATAAAAGCAAAGTATGGATGGAAAAATTGGTGTCAAGACAATGAATTTAGAGAATGTTTGGAAGAAAACAGTTTTCGTTTTAAATTAGATGATAATGCAAACGTATTGTGTATAAATAACGTGGACGATTTGAATTTTCTTCCCAAAATAAAAGACGAGCTGGTTCCTCCTGCATGGATTTTGTTAGACTTTGAAGAATTAAAAAGACAATACGATGCAATAGAAGTGAATATAAGTAATGACTATGGATTGTATTGGAAATTGTATGGTTGGGATTGCGATAGTATTTTAGTTATGAATTCAGATGTTGTAGTTGAAATATAGGTTTTATAATGAGGTATAATATGTTTGATAAACAAGATGTGCTTAAAATTATTGATGAAGAAATAAAAGAGATTAAATCAATGAAACCAGAACCTTGGGAAAACGAGGTTACGTTTGAAACTAGGAAAGAACATTATCTTGCAGAAGCAAAAGCAATCAGATTAAAGATTTGTAACGAATTAATTGAAACATAATTTGAAATATGAGGTATGAGATATGACTGTAGAAGAAGTGAATATATTTATTACAGAGGAAGTTGGACGTGCCGAAGAAAGTCAAGAAGATATTTCAGTCAGGTTGTATTTGTCAAATTCAGAAAGTATTGAAATATGGTTTGACAAGGAAAGTGATTGTTACACATGGAGCAATGCATCATATGGATACGAAGATACTTTTGCTGTAGTTTCTGATATTTGGATATGGATGGAAGATAATAACTTATCGGTTATAGATATGGAGGTGGTGTAAATGAAAAATATATTCCATAGACACAGATACAAAATAATTGGAACCGGTGATAGGTTATCTTTATTTACAAATGAAAGAGATGGTCTGGAAGTTGATATTATCTGCAAATGTGGTAAATGTGGGACTGTGATTGTTCCAGAGAGTTTTAGAAACAAGGTGATTAATCAGGCTGCTAAGAGAAGATATCTTAATGTTCCGTATATTGTAGGGACTAAGAGATTGATTTAAAAATTAATAAAGCAATATGAATCAGACACTTCGAAAGAGGTGTCTTTTTTCATGTGAAGAAGGAGACGAAGTATGTAGAGATGATAAAACGGAAATCAGTAAAAATTGAAGATATGATTCACTATAGAACACTTGTATTCCTGGTTCATAAAGAAGATTATGGACGGGCTGCAGGTGTTCTTGTTCGTTTATACAATGAATGGACAGCAAAGAATATAAATTTTGATTGCGGTATCTGGATGGAACAAAGAATGAGAGATATGGGACTGAAATGTGAATATGTTAGAAGTGAACCATGGAAGAATATAAGTAAAGGAGTTGCTATTTGAACATGAGAAAATTTGAAATTGAAACAAAACCATATGGAGAAGAGCGTATTTATTTAAGAAAAAGTGTAGAGATTAAACCAGGTGTGACTGTTCTGGTTGGATGTAATGGTTCAGGGAAAACTACGTTGATGCAATGGATGAGGACAGATTTGAGGAAAAGGGAAATTCCATACATAAAGTTTGATAATTTGCATGATGGTGGAAGTAAGGCAATAAGTGCTGCATTATTTCATGAAGATTTTGCGCTTGCAGCTACTTCCACATGTTCTTCTGAAGGTGAGAATATTTCCATGAATATTGTACAGCTATCAAAGAAAGTGGCGCATTTTATGAAATATGGTGTGGTAGAGGATAAATTTAGTAGTCTGAATAAACTAATGGACGAAATTGCTAGAGATGAAGATGAGGCAATCCCAGAAGAAAAAGAGCCGGTAAAAGAAAGATGGATTCTGTTGGATGCCATTGATAGCGGATATAGTATTGATAACATCTTAGACTTAAAGGAATATTTCCTGAAGCCCGTGTTGGAACATGGATATGGAAATGAAGTTTATATTATTATCTCAGCCAATAGTTTTGAAATGGCAAATGGAGAGCAATGCTTAGATGTTTACAATGGAGAGTATGTAACATTTAAAGATTATGGAGAGTATAAGGAATTTATTTTAAAAACAAGGGAAAGAAAGGATAAAAGATATGAAAAAGACAATTAGGGATGCGATAGATTATTTAGAGACTTTATCCATGGTGGAAGAGAAGTTAAGACAAGCTTCTGATTTCATTGGAGCAAATAACATTTCCAATGGGTTAAATAAAAATGATTGTATGTTTGCGGCATCTGTTCTGGAAAAGGAAATGGGAAGGGTGTATAATATCGGTATAGAGATGTGACAGGGGGTTAAGAAAGGAAGTGGAGAAGTGATAGCATTTGAAAAGCATAAAAGGTTTTTAGAAGAGAATAAAGACGTTCTAATAAAAGCCGAAAAAATTAGAAGAAGCAAAGAATATTTAAGGGCAATACATTATTTCAAAATGCAAAAATGTAGAGGTAACATAGAAAATGAACCATGTGCCGACAATGGATTTTCTATTGTGAAAACAGAAAAGAGAAGAGTGAACGAAGAAAAATATCAAAACTGTATAAGATGATATTTATAAAATGTATATTTTAAGGAGGATATTTATTATGACAACAATGATTTTAGGATTACCGTATGAGTTAGGATTTGCGTTACCATTTATTCTTATAGGATTTATTTGCTATTTGATTGCAAAGAAATAAGAGGTGTAAATGGAAAATAAGAAAAAAAATAAGGGCTTAAATAAGGAAAATAAGCTCCTTAAATAAGAAAAATAAGGATTTTAAAAATAAGCTTAATAAGATTATTAGGCTTATTTTTTTACGCTTAAATAAGGAAAATAAGAAAAATAAGGAGGTTGAAAGATGGCCGTTAAGAGGATGTTTTCAAAAAAAATAATAGATTCTGATGCATTCCTGGAGATGCCTCTTACTACTCAAGCCTTGTATTTTCACTTGAATATGAGAGCAGATGATGATGGATTTATTGGTAATCCAAAGACAATACAAAGGCTGATTAGAGCCAGTGAAGATGACCTGAAACTATTGATTGTAAAGGGTTTTTTGATACCTAGGGAACATGGAGTTGTTGTGGTAAAGCACTGGATGATACACAATACGATACGAAAAGATAGGTATTCACCAACCTTATTTCAAGATGAGGGAAGAGAATTGTGTATTAAGGAAAATGGTTCGTACACGTTAGATGAAAATAAGGCGGTTGCCAGATTGGAAACCAGATGGCAAAAAACTGGCAACCCAGATGTAGCTTTAGGTTTAGGTTCAGATTTAGATTTAGATATAGAGAAGATTCTTTTACCAAATAAGGAAAATAAGCAGCAACAGCTTATTGTGGAATCAACAGCTAGGGAAATCCAGGAAAAACCTCAATCCAAGGGAATCCCATCTGGAATTTATATTGAAGTGCAAAATCTGTACAACAATATCTGTAATTCTCTTCGGCCAGTAGAACGGCTCACTACAAAGAGAAAAAGATGTATTAAGGTGCTTCTGGACAAAGGATATAAACTAGATGATTTAAAAAAACTGTTCGAAAGGACTATGAAATCCGAGTATTTCAGTAGTTTGAAGGATGGGCAATGGAAACCATCATTTGACTGGTTGATTCAAGAAGAAAATATGAATGCGGTATTAGAAGGAAAGTATGATAAAGTCTTTAGTTTTCAAGGAAAACAAGAGAAAAAGAATAAGTTCAATAACTTCAAGGGAAGAGATTATACCTCTGAGGATATGCAGGATTTAGAGAGAAAATTGTTAAATCAGTAATGGTAACTCGGGAGGAAATCCCTTAAATATAATAAAAACAAGAAAAGGAGCATTATTATGAACGAAATGAAAATCTTTAATAGTGAAGAATTTGGACAGGTAAGGACTGTGATTGTTGATGGAGAAGTATGGTTTGTAGGAAAAGATGTTGCAGAAGCACTTGGATATGAAAGAACAGCAGATGCAATCAGACAGCATGTCGAAGAGGATGACAAAGGGGTCGGTGAAATGCAGACCCCTGGGGGAAAACAAAATATGGTTATTATTAACGAATCAGGGATGTATGCCTTAATCTTTGGAAGTAAGCTGCCTAGCGCAAAAAAGATTTAAACACTGGGTAACATCCGAAGTTCTTCCATCAATCAGAAAGACGGGAAAATATGAGGCAGATAATAGCAACACTACTATCCCAAGAGTAAAGGGAAGTCAGACACAAATCCCTAAGAATGGAAATTGGTACGATAAGGTAAATCCTAAAATCAAGTTGATATGTGAAGTTTATGGCATTGAAATAAAGAAACTGTATCATATTATCTTAACCAATATCCAAGGTGTTTACAATTGGGATTTTGCAGTGATGACTTACATAAAAGAAACTGGTTCGGCTCCAAGATATCCAATGGAAGTGGTATCGCATTTTCAACAGCTCCAGGAAGCAGCAGAACAAGTTATGGATATTCTTTTAAAACGTGCAGGATATGGTGAGTAAGATGCCAAGACTATGGACTCAAAAGGAAGATGAGTATTTAATGGGACGGTACACAATACAGCCTATAGAAACTACTTCTAAAAAGCTAAACCGTTCCATTAATGCTGTCCAAAAGAGAGCTGGATATTTAGGACTCTCAAAATACCATGATAATGTTTACGCTGGTATGATTGCTAAATGTTTTCATGTAAGCATGAGTGTTGTTCATAGATGGATGAAACAATATAATATGCCGTATTACCGGGAAAAGGCAGGAAATGGGTATAGATACCGGATTGTTGTTGAAAAGTTTTGGGAATGGGCTGAAGGAAACATAGGATTAATTAACTGGAAGAAATACGATATTAAGAGTTTACCTCCAGAACCCACTTGGTTAAGAGAAGTTGTGCAGAGCTATGAGTCTACACAGCATAGGAAGAGAATCACAAAAGCAGAGAAAGACAAAATAAAACTGCTGATAGCTAGAGGTATGCTTTATAAAGATATAGCACTCATGGTTGGAAGAACAACAAATAGTATAAAGCATATTGCGAACAGAATGTAGAAAGAGAGGATTTAATATGAGTTTAAAAAGAGGAAATATTCCATGGAATTGTAACCAGATTACCAAAATGATTGAAGAAAATAAAATTAGTTTTGATAATATTGTGCAGCGTAGTTATGTATGGGATAAAAAGAGGAAAACGGATATAATTGAATCATTACTGCTAAAATACCCTATACCTCCGATTTATGCAAAAAGAATAGATAATAACATTTATGACATATTGGACGGAAAGCAGCGATTGATGAGTGTATGTTCGTATCTAAATGATGAATATGCCCTTGGAAGTATAAAACCGTTGAACGGAAAGGATGTTGGAGCAGACGAAGATAAAATTTATGATATAACAGGAAAGAAATATTCAGAACTTCCAGAAGCAATCAAGTGGGCGTTAAAAACTTCTAATTTTACAATACATTATTTTGAAGATATTACTCAAGAAGAAGAAAGAGAAGTGTTTAGAAGACTCAATGCCGGAAAGCCTTTTACAACAAAAGAGAAGAACATTGCCAACTGTAAAGAGCTAGAATCCATTATTGAAATGGGAGGACATAATATCTTTGAAGAAATGTACACAAAGAAATCTTATGAAGCTAAATCATATGTTCCACTCATTGTAAAAATATATGTCATGCTTACAAAGGAGATTAAGGATGTTTCATTTGAAAGCAAAATTTTCAACCAGTTAATGCTGGACATTACCATTTCAGATGAAGACCAGAGATATATGCAAGAAATATTTGATTTAATTGAATACATCCATGAAACGATTGCAGGAAGTGGTGATACAAAGAAAATTGCTAAAAAGTTCTATAAAGAAACTCATTTAGTCTCTCTGATTCCTTTTATTAAAAAGGTTTTGGATGAAAAATATGATGAGGATATTTTCACAGATTGGATTATGAAATTTTATGAAAGTGAAGAGGGAGCATCTATATCTGAAGAATATAATAATGCTTGTTTATCTGGTAGTGCAAAGCCAGAGAATATTCAGAAAAGGCATAAGGCTTTAGAAGAGAATTTTAATGAGTATTGCAGTAAAATCGAAAATTATAAGAAAGAAGATTGAAGGTAGCTATTAGGCTACCTTTTGATGAAAGGAGAACTTTATGAAATTAACAAAACAACAGGCAATTGAAGGACATAGGAAAATGTGGAATTGGATTGCGGATGAGATTGAAAAGAGTAAATGTGAATGCGATATTCCTTTACTTAAACAATGCTATTGCTATGAAAATAAACTTACGTTGATATCAAATTGTTTCTGTTGTGAGTATAACGTAGGAATAAAAGAATGCTCAAAATGTCCATTAGATTGGATTGAAACATCTCATTGTTGTGATAATGATAATTCGTTGTATTGTAAATTGACGCATAGTGAATCATGGCAAGAGCAAGTTGATTTAGCAAGGCAGATTGCAAATTTACCTGAAAGAGTAGATGTTGAATAAAAAGGAGAAGAAATATGTGTGAAATAAAATTTAATCCATTAGAGGGTTTCGCTAAAAGAGGTTCTGGATTCCAAAATGGAAAAGAGAAAATCAAAAAATTCTTCCAGGAAAACCAGAATATAAAAGAAAGAGCAGAGTTTTTAAAAAATGCATATGGAACAGGAGGATTTGGTGCTATTAGAAGAGAGCCTAGTATCGTTACTGGTGGTAATTATAGTGCTAAAGGAATAGAGGTTGAGTACAATGATGAGAATTGCAGAAGAGTAAATCAGCCTTATACGTGGAAAGAGCTAGCAGAGGTGATAGGAGAGCTGATTGAAAGAGGAGAATATTGAGATGGGAGCAAATGAAGAATTAAAACCATGTCCTTTTTGTGGCGGAGAAGCAATTCTTATAAAAGAAAAGATAATAACAAGATTTTATGTTGAATGCAAAAAATGCAGCGCTATGACGAATTTGTTTACAACAAAGGAAGAAGCAATCGAAGTATGGAATAGGAGAACTAATAATGACAGATAGAGAAAAATTAGAAAAAGTATTGGAATATGTAACACAAAGAGAAGATAAGTTTTACAAGCCTATTGAAGATGGGAAATATGAACCAGGAAGTTTGGGTGCAATGCAGTGTATGTTTCAGGCAGCTTCCTTTCAGCAAACGAGATACTTTATTGAAAACTTGCTGGAGGTAAAGTGATGAAATATAACAGACAAGCATTTTGTGATTTATCAGACAAAGAGAAATTGAAAATTATAAAAGATGAACTGTCTCTTGTAATGCATAATGGAACTACAAAAGATGATTTGTTAATGCTGCTTGATTGGACGTATAACAGGTTAATTAAAGGCGATTTGGAGGTGTAGGCATGGGAATAAAAATTAAAGAAGAACCTTTCTCCTGGAATGATAATTTCTCAGAAGTTGCATTAGAAGATTTTTCGCAGATTCAAAAAGATTTACCATATGGAGTTAGTCAGAGCATAGGAATGGCATTGACGAAGTTGAAGATGATTGAAGATGGAGAATTGGAGGTAAGGAAATGATGGACGAAAAGAAAGTTAGAGAAGCAATAGAAGATTTTAAAAAATTAGCGGAGTTATTGCAAAATAAAGAAAGTGTTGCTGTTGAACATTGTAATATAGCAATCGAAGCACTGGAAAAGCAATTGCCGGAGAAAGTGGATGCAAAAGAGGATTTTAAGGATTTTAATGGAAATTTAATATGCTACAAAGGATTCTGTCCTAGTTGTGGGTATGTTGTAGATTCCAGTAAAACCAATTATTGTAACGCTTGCGGACAGAAATTAGATTGGACGGTGGAAGAATGAACGTACTAGAGAAGATTTTGGAAGAAATCGAGGAAAGAATTAAGAAATTAAAAGAGGTAGATAATATGTGCAGAGTGAATGCCGAGCGCAGTAAAAATTTCGAAAGTGTGAAATATTTTCAAAGCTTGATGTTTGCTACAGAAAGAGCAGAAAGTATTATTGGCGATATTATCCGCTCCCACATGGATGATATTCCAAATACAAGCAATAAGAGATTGATTGACGCGAATGTGCTAGATGAAGAAGTAAGAAAATTCTTTCTTGCGATTACGGGAAATCCAAAGCAGGCAACAGTAGTCAGAGAATGTAAAGAATCGTTCAGAAGAATGATAGATGAGCAGAAGACAGTATATGCGAATGATGATTGGATTCTGGTAAAAGAGAGACTGCCGAAAGAATCAGGGTATTATCTTGTACAACTATCAAAAAGATTAGAAAGCGAAGATTGGGCAGATAGAGTGGTTGTATTATACGATGGGGAAAGTAAAGAATTTATGTGCTACGAGAAATATATAATAGCCTGGAAGCCACTTCCAGAACCATACAGAGCAGCAGACAAACCAGATTGGGAAGAGAATATGCTTAATACCTTTCTGGCAGGACATTAACTAAATTAAACTTTCGCAAAGCTATTTGTTTTAGATGAATATTTATTGAAAGGAAGTAGTTTGAGATGACAACGGGAGAATTATTAGTAGCTTTGTTTGAGGCATATAGAGATAATGATGATAGTGCCTTTTTAAGAGTAGGGATGACTTTGATTGAAGAAGAAAAGGCGAAAAATCATTATGTTTTGGCTAATAAATTAAAAAAAATATTATCTTCTTCCCCTGAAGTAAACGGTCTTAGACCATTTACAAATAAATTGAGTAAAGTGGTTGAATTGCCAAAAGACAAAGATAATGGAACAGAATTAGTGAAAGTTATTTATCCACATAAGAGTTTTAATGACATTGTTTTATCGGATGAGATTAAGAAACAGTTAGATAACGTTATCGTTGAATATGAGAAAAAAGAAATTTTAAAAGCATATGGTTTGACTCCTAAAAAGAAACTTTTGTTTTGTGGCGCACCGGGATGTGGAAAAACGATATGTGCTGAAGCCGTTGCAAATATATTGGATTTACCTATACTTTATACTTGCTTTGATGGTCTGATTTCATCTTATTTAGGAGAAACTTCATCAAATATACGGAAAGTTTTTGACTTTGCTAGTAAAAATAATTGGGTTCTTTTTTTTGATGAATTTGATGCAATTGGTAAAAGTAGAGATACTGTAGAAGAACATAGTGAGTTGAAAAGAGTGGTAAATTCATTTTTACAAATTCTGGACGGTTTTACTTGTGATTCGTTAGTAATAGCAGCAACAAATCATGAGAAAGCGATTGATAAAGCCTTGTGGAGACGTTTTGATGAAATTGTAATGTTTAATAAACCTAATTATGAACAGATTGTAATGCTGATTCAAAAGAAATTAAGAGCATTTTCTGTGGAATGTTTAGACATAAATAAGTTTGCTAAAGAATTAGAAGGATGTTCGTATGCTGATATAGAAAGAGTATGCCTATCATCTATTAAAAGTTGCGTTATAAATGGAAATAAGCCAATAACGAATGAAGTTTTTTCAGAAAATGTTCGAATGGAATTGGAACGTGCTAATATAATTAAAACAATAGGGGAATAATTATGGAGCATTTATTTTTTACAAAAGTGGAAAAGCCTTCACAAGATAGAAGAAAAAGAGGGGGATTCCCACCTAGCAGCGATAGAAAAAATAATATACAACATGGCGAAAAACTTCTGTCACAAGTTAGAAATCATGTGACAGAGAATATAGATGATATTCAAAAATTTCGATTTGAGCCTCATTTAGTAATGAAAGTAGAGCTTGAAAAGGATGCAATTCTTAGCGAAGCCAACATAAGTAAATTGGAATCAATGGGGTTAAAGGTAATTGATACAGAAGAAAAAGAACTTATGGTTCTTTTTGCGGATGATTATGAACTAAAAGAATTTAATAAAGCTATCGATGATTATAAGCAAGGTGTAATTGCTAGAACAAAAATAGAAAATGAAGATCTTTTTTCTTCAATAAGAAGTGTTTCGAGATGGAATCAAGAAGATAGAAAAGGACAAGATATTGAACAGCTATCAGAAATAGATTATATTGACTGTTATCTTTGGATTTTTGATTCACTTAATGAAACGAAGAATAAAGCTGAAGAATTTATAAAAAATGCAGAACAAAACTGTATGAAATATTGTGATAAATATATTTCACAAACTGTTGCAGTAGTACGTCTTAAAATACAGAAAAAGCAGTTGCTATATTTTCTTAAACATCCATTAATTTACAGGATTGATAGGATACCAAATTATCATATAAAGAGAGCAGAGAGAGCGGCTATTAGTAATATCGCTTTAAGTGATATAAAATATAATGGAGATTTATTAACTGAGGATTCTGCGAGTATTTGTGTGATTGACAGTGGAATATTGTCGGGGCATCCTTTACTCAAAGATGCGATAGGAGATGCTAAGACTTTCTATGTTTCTGATGGATATACTGCAAATGAGAATGATATAGATGGTCATGGCACAATGGTTGCAGGAATTTGCGAATATGGAATCATTCATCCGGATGCCCAATTTATCCCTCGAATTTTTCTTTACAACGCTAAAATACATGATGGAGAATATTTAGGAGATTTTGAATTATGCAAACAGGAATTATATGATGAAAAAATAGAAATAGATATGGAGCAGGAGGATTTGCTTTACAATTTTTATTTAGGAAATGTTACAGAAAAAGATTTATTTGATAATATAGGGTTAAAAACCAGAGTTCAAGAAACAAAAAGTATAATTAAAAAATATACACATATGCATGAGAAGTTAATAGTAAATCAAATGAGAGAAATTGTTGAGTATTTTTACGATAATTATGGATGCCGTATTTTTAATTTGTCGCAAGGCGATTTAAATTATCCATATAATGATAAAAAACCAAGGGCATGGACTTGTGTATTAGATGAATTACAAAGGGAATATGATATTTTATTTATTGTATCTTCTGGAAACTATGATTATACATATGAACATGACGTAAAAAATATATTAGCAGATTATCCGAAATATTTTTTTACAGATGAAAAAGCTAGAGTTATTGATCCGGCTGCTTCAAGTATCTCGCTTACAGTAGGAGGTATGGCATTATCTTCAATACCTTTTGTGGCAAGCGATGAAAGAATATCTGCTTTGCCGATATCACAGAAAAACCAAATATCATCCAGTACACGTATTGGACCTGGAATTCAGAAAGCTATAAAACCAGAATTTGTTGCATATGGTGGAGATAATGTGTTTAACACAATGTTATCAAAAATAAGCCCAAATGTAGGTAACTATGTAATTTCGCTCTCTAATAAGTTGACTGATGGATTATTTTGTCAGGATGTGGGAACAAGTTTTGCTGCTCCATATGTATCTCATATTGCAGCTTTAGTTTTAGAACGCTATCCTCATATTTCTAATAACTTATTAAGAGCAATTTTAGCAAGTGCTTCTAGTGTTCCAAAGGAAATAGAATTGCAGATAGAGAAATTGGATGATACAGAAGAATTTATTAACTGTCTACAACCTAGCTTTAAACAAAATGTGAAGGGACAGATGAGAGCCAACAAGAAGAAAATGTTACATTACTTAGTAGGGTATGGGTATCCAATTCAGGATATGGCAACAGATTCTTTTGAACAGAGAGTTATGTTACTTGCTGATATGAAAGATGAAAATGCAATTCAAGTTGATAAAAATCATATATTTGAAATTCCAATTCCGAAAGAATTTGAAGCTGCAAAAGGAAAAAAGAGGATTACAGTATCATTAGCGTATAATCCGGATGTAAGAAAAACGAGGATGGACTATTTGGGAAAAAGTATGTCATTTGACTTAATCAGAGGAAAGAGTTTGGAAGAGGTTTACCAAGTATGTGCATCTCAGGCTGGACTTGATGAAGAAGAAAAAAAGGAGAGATTTGAAAGCAAGTATATTTGTGATATAGGAAATTGTGGGAAAACATTAAGGGAGTATGGAACTTTGCAGAAAGGAACATTTGAATTTTCACGATCTTCATATGGAGAAAATTATTATCTTGTTGTTGATTGTAAAAAGAATTGGTCTGTAGAAAAGCAGAATTATGCATTAGTAGTTACATATCAAGTAGAGGATAAATCTGTGAAAATATATGAATTGTTAAAAAATAGAATTCGTGTTCCACGAGGTAGAGAAAGGGTATAAGATAGTTGAGTTGTTTTACTATAATGGAAAAGCATTTAGGAGAATTCTTAAGTGCTTTTTTTATAAAAAAATGGGAAAGGAGCAGAAAAATTGAATAAAGTTTACCGTCACTGGTGGCAATGGCTTATGAACGAACCATAGCCGCCTTTTTTATTGCCCTAAAACAATAAACAGGAAATGGAGGTTTACCATGAGAAAATATGACTTGATTTCCGCACTTTCCGCAGAAACATCAAAGGAAGTGGCGAGGAATGAAGAAAGCTGGAAGAAATATCTGAACACAGCATCAAGGCTCTACAAATACCCGTTCAAAGACCAGCTCCTTATCTATGCCCAAAGACCGGATGCCACAGCCTGCGCTTCCATAGAGATATGGAATGACAAAATGCACTGTTGGGTAAACAAAGGGGCAAAGGGGATTGCACTGATTGATGAAGAAGGAAGTCCTTACACCGGACTGCGGTATGTCTTTGACATATCGGACGTGCATAAAGCAAAGCGTATCGGGCGTTTTCCGCAGCTATGGGAAATGAAAGAGGAACATCAAGAAGCGGTGCTTGACCGTCTGGAAGGAATTTATGGGGATACCAACAAAGAAGCCGGGTTTACGGACAGGATCAGGGAGATTGCTGCCCGGATTGCACAGGATTGTTATGGGGAGCTTGCTTCGGATATGGAATACCTGAAAGAAGGAAGTTTTCTGGAGGAACTGGACGAACTGAATGTTGCTGTGCGTGTCCGGGAAACGCTGGCGGACAGTATCGCTTACATGGTCTTAAAGCGGTGCGGCATGGATGATGCGGAGCTGGCAGAAGAAATCCAGTTCCCTTATATCCATGAATTTAATACGGTGGAAACCCTGTCGCATATCGGGGACAGCATATCCGATTTATCCAAGCCTGTCCTTATGGAAATCGGGAAGGCAATCGGGGCGTATGCCAGAAATGAAGCATCGAAAAATTTAGTTGAAAAAGGACTTGCAAATACTGTTGACACACGCTATAATGCTTTAAAGCGTGAAAGTAAAGCGCAGGACGTACAACCTACCACACAGACCGGAAATGCCGGGGAAAGGGGAAATAATGATGAATCTGACCTACGAGAAAAACGGGGATTATCTGATACCGATGTTACAGATGGACGAGCAGCCGGAGGGGATGCTGACGAAGTACGGGCTGATGAGGAAGAATTACTTACAGGAACACAAGAAGGGAATCTACACCGGACTTCTGCTGAAAGGGAAGCTGAAAGAGCATCTTCTGACCATTCAGGAACAGGCAGAGCAGAGGATGGAACTGCTGACAGCGCAGATGGCGAAAGCGGAGGGCGTGACGGAGGAACTGAAAGCCACCAATCAGATGAAATGGGTGGGGATGATGAACAACATCAGACACTCAGCGGAGGAAATCGTACTGAAGGAGCTGATATACAGCCTGTAAATGAGGAAGAGAGAACTGAAAATAAGGAGCTGCCAGAGCCGGGTAATGAAGAAAACGCATTATCCGGCTTTTCTTTGTCTGAAATCGAAAAAGGGATTTTGCAGTTTGACGAGTTTATGGAGCATAAATGCCCGGATATTGCCGGGGTAATGCTTTTTGAGCCGGATAAGGGGAAGCAGACGGAATATATCAAAAACAGTTACAGGCATGGGGAATATACGGAGTTTTATGTTGGGGAGGAAAGAGCCGGGTACAGGGCGGATGAGAATGGTCTGACGGTCTGGAGGGGAAACTACCTGAACCGGACAGCGGAAGCGTCTGTGTCATGGGAAACTGTGAGGGACAGCATCGCCTTTTACATGGAGAAGGGCGAATATCTGAAAGAGGGGCAGATACCGCAGTGGGAAGAACCAGAGCCAAAGGAAACGGAGGTTTATCAGCAGCTTAGTTTATTCCCTACGATAGAGGAACAGATCGGCACGATTGAAGCGGCGCAGGCAGGAGAGAAATACATCATGCCCGCCGCTTTTTCTCTGCCAAAAGAACAGCTTGAAGCCATTCTGCGTACAGGCGGCGGACGGGATAATAGCAGAAGCCGCATTTATGCCAAGTACCAGCAGGGCAAGACACCGGAGGAAATGGCGGAGTTTCTGAAAAACGAATACCGGACTACCGGGAAAGGCTTTGACTTTGGGAACAATCCTATTTCTGTCTGGTTCAGTGAGTCCGGCATGAGTATCGGCTACGGGATGTCTGCAAAGGAAAACCCGGTTGCGGTGATGGGCTGGCAGGAAGTGGAGGGCATTGTCCGGTCTATGGTGGAGAATGGCTCTTATATGGGCGCTAATGAAGTGTTCCTTGTGGACGCAGTGGAGCGGCAGAGGGTGTCAAATGACCTGTTCAATTTCTTCCGGGACGGTATTGGGGAAGTGCCGGAGAACATACCCATAAAGAATTATAACCACCCGGAAAGCATCACGAACCTTTGTGAACTTTTATCCACGCAGGAGGGGCGGGATATTGTTTCCGGGGAACTTTCCAAAGCGAAAGAACAGCTTGAAGCCGGGGAAAAGCAGATAAAGTGGCGGTATGTGAAAAGTCCGGAGCATCTGCTTTCAGAGATAGCAGATTTAAGTGTGGAAAAAAGAGAATATCCGGCACAGGACAGTGTGGAGGTGCGGAATGAGGATTTTATCACACAGGACGAGATAGACACCCGGCTGACAGGCGGCAGTAACTTTCATCATGGGCAGTTCCGCATTTATGAGTATTTCATGGAGGGGCATGATAAAAAAGATAATATTGCTTTCCTTAAAAATGAATATGGAACAGGCGGCAGTTCCCACGCACTGATCGGGAGCGACAAAGGGCATGAAGACCATGACGCAAAGGGTATCCGTCTGGAAAAGGGCAGTTATGGAAACCCATACGCAAAAGTCCTTTTGAAGTGGAATGTGGTGGAGAAGCGTATCAGCGAGCTTGTTAAAGCGGATAAATATCTTTCGCCAAAGGGCAAAGAAGCCTATGCACAGTATAAAAAAGAGCAGGCGGAGGAAGCCATGCGCCGGGAGCAGGAAAAGCTGGAGCATGGTATCCGGGTAGAGTGCAAAAATGCCATAGAACAGGCGATTGCAGAAAAATTTGATGGTTATACACTTCTGAGGGATACCGCCGAGGGCATTATCAGGCAGTACGGGAAGGAGCGTGTAGAGATTGTCCTTGCCAATACAATCACGCATTTATCCCATGACGGGAGGTTTTCCCCGAACAATAAGGAGTGGGCAAAAAGCCTTGTGCCTTCCGCTGACTGGCAGACAAGGGATTATATCGTCACTTCCCACCCGGCTGTGCTGGACGGTTTTACCAATCAGGCAAGAAGGTACATAGAACGTGACAGGGAGCCGGAGAAGGCGGCTGTACCGGAACGGGAAGCAGAAACTTCCAGAGAAAAAGCACAAAATCCTGAACCGGAAAACAAAATTAGTGACAGTGAGAAGGCACTGGCTGAAAGGCTTGCGGAGATGTCTGCTGTGGTAAAAATCTGCGGTGCGCTGTCCATGAGAGATGTGGTCGGCTGGAATGAGGATACCGGGGAGGTTGCCATTGAGGACGCTGACAGGCGGTTAGAGGGCAAAGCGGTTTATGATACTTTATTTTTAGAAGCCGCCGATTATGTCCTGATGCAGTCATTAAGCGGCAATACAGAAAAAGCGGTGGAGATGGATGCTCTGCTGAAGGAAGCACAGAAATATGCGGCACGTTATGAGAATGAGCCAAAAAAGCAGAGGGAAGAAAAAGCTGCGGAGGAAGTTTCAAAGGCAGAGCCGGAAGATTTATCTGAAGAACCGGAACGGGAAGAAACGGAGAATATAGAGCCAATACCAGAAACTGATACAGAAAAGGCAGGACAGCCAGAAACGGGGAGTATTCCGAAAGAAGATATTTCTAATACGGAAGATGATTTTCCCGATATTGACGCACAGGCAGTCCGGGAGCGTTTGGAAAAAGCAGGCATTGTGGACGGGCAGCTTGTAGATGAAAACGCCTTAGAGAACGATCCGTTTATCAGGCAGGTCATGGGTGACGTGGAAGCGCTGACGGGGGAAAACGACACAGAGCCGGGAAAAGCATCAGAAAAAGAGCCGGAGATTGATAAGTCGGGAGCAGTAAATTATCATATTTCTTTTAATGAAGCCGAAAACACCGGGAAAGGATTTGCGCCGAAAGAGAAGTTCCGCCAGAATATAGAAGCCATACGCACCCTTGAAAAGATTGAGGGCGAACACCGTACCGCTACACCAGAGGAACAGGAGATTTTAGCAAAATATGTAGGGTGGGGCGGTCTTGCCGATGCTTTTGATTCTTCCAAAGCGAATTGGGCGAATGAATATCAGGAATTAAAGAGCCTGTTATCCCCGGAGGAATACGCTTCCGCAAGGGAAAGCACGTTAAATGCCCATTATACAAGCCCTGTAATTATTCAGGCAATCTATGACGCAGTGGGGAAAATGGGATTTACCAGAGGGAACGTGTTAGATCCCGCCGCAGGGATAGGGAATTTCTATGGCTGTCTGCCGGAGGGAATGAAGGAAAGCAGGCTGTACGGGGCGGAGCTTGACGGGTTGACCGGGCGGATTGCAAAACAGCTTTACCCTCATGCGGATATTAAGATAACAGGATTTGAGAATACCAGTTATCCCAATGACTTTTTTGATGTTGCGGTGGGAAATGTGCCTTTCGGACAGTATAAAGTGTCTGACAGGCAGTATGACAAGCACAATTTCCTTATCCATGACTATTTTTTTGCAAAGACACTGGATAAGGTCAGACCGGGCGGCATTGTCGCTTTTGTCACTTCAAAGGGGACAATGGATAAGAAAAATCCGGAAGTGCGGAAATACCTTGCACAGCGGGCGGAGCTGTTAGGGGCGGTCAGGCTTCCGAACACAGCGTTTAAGGAAAATGCGGGTACGGAGGTCACTTCGGATATTCTGTTTTTAAAGAAGCGTGACCGGGTAATGGATATAGAGCCGGATTGGGTGCATCTGACGGAAAAAGACGGTATTGTGATGAACCAGTATTTTGCAGACCACCCGGAGATGGTATTGGGAAAAATGGAGATGGTTTCCGGGGCACATGGCATGGAAAGCGCCTGCCTGCCGGACACTTCACTTCCCTTGTCGGCACAGCTTAAAAATGCGCTTTCCCATGTGGAGGGCAGCATCGAGCAGGCGGATTTTAACGAGATTGACGATGAACTGGCAAAGGAGAACATACCCGCCGATCCGGATGTGAAGAATTACAGCTATACGGTGGTGGACGATACCGTATATTACCGGGAAAATTCCATTATGAAGCCTGTGGACGTGTCGGAAAAGGCAGAGCAAAGGATTAAGGGCATGGTGGCAATCCGGGACTGCACACAGGAGCTGATAAATTTTCAGTTGGAAGAATACCCGGAGGATATGATTCAAAACAAGCAGACGGAGTTAAACCAGTTATACGATGATTTCTCCAAGAAATTCGGTCTTATCAGTTCACAAGTCAATAAAAGGGCGTTCAATCAGGATTCCAGTTACTGCCTGTTATGTTCCCTTGAAAGGCTGGACGATGAGGGGAACTTCATCGGCAAGGCGGATATGTTCACGAAGCGAACCATTAAAAAGCAGGAGGTTGTGACAAGCGTGGACACAGCCAGTGAAGCACTGGCGGTATCGCTGAGTGAAAAGGCGGGTGTGGACTTAGCGTATATGTCACAGCTTGCGGGTAAAAGCGGGGAAGAAATTACAAAGGAGCTTGCGGGGGTAATCTTCCAGAACCCGGTGACAGAAGAATGGGAAACCGCAGACGAGTATTTAAGCGGGAATGTGCGGGAGAAGCTGTCAGTGGCAAGAACTTTTGCGGAGAACCACCCGGAATATGCCATTAACGTAACTTCATTGGAGGGCGTACAGCCGAAGGAGCTTGACGCATCGGAGATTGAGGTGCGGATCGGCGCAACATGGATTTCCTCAAAATATATTGAGGATTTCATGCGTGAAACCTTTGAAACGCCGGAGTACCTGTTTGACCGTAAGGCGATGGGCGTACAGTATTCCAATGTGACCGGGCAGTGGAACGTGAAGGGGAAAAATGCGGACAGGGGAAATGCGCTTGTCAACATGACCTATGGCACAAGCCGGGCAAATGCTTACAGGATTTTGGAAGATTCCCTGAACCTTCGTGATACCCGCATCTTTGATGTGGTGACGGAGGACGGGAAGGAAAAGAGAGTCCTCAATAAAAAGGAAACCATGCTTGCAAGCCAGAAGCAGGAAGCCATACGGGAAGCCTTTAAGGATTGGATATTTCGTGATCCGGAGCGCAGGCAGGACTTATGTGCAAAGTATAACGAGCTTTTTAATTCCACAAGACCGAGGGAATATGACGGTTCACACTTAAAATTCCCCGGCATGACACCGGACATCATACTAAGACCGCACCAGCTTAACGCTGTGGCGCATCAGCTATACGGGGATAATACGCTGCTTGCCCACTGTGTAGGGGCAGGAAAGACCTTTGAAATGATTGCTGCAGCAATGGAGAGCAAGCGGCTGGGGCTGTGCCAAAAGAGCTTATTTGTTGTGCCGAACCATTTGACAGAGCAGTGGGCAAGCGATTTCCTGCGTCTGTATCCGGGGGCGAATATTTTAGCGGCTACAAAAAAGGATTTTGAACCCGCCAACCGGAAAAAGTTCTGTTCCAGAATCGCAACAGGGGATTATGATGCTGTGATTATCGGTCATAGTCAATTCGAGAAAATTCCGCTTTCCACTGAAAGACAGATGGCAATGATTGAAAGGCAGATAGCAGAGATTGAAATGGCAATCGAAGCCTTGAAAGCGGAGAATGGGGAGCGTTACTCCATTAAGCAGATGGAGAAAACAAAAAAATCGCTGAACACAAGGTTGAGCCGATTAAATGATGCAAGCAGGAAAGATAATGTAGTGACCTTTGAACAGTTGGGCGTAGATAAGCTGTTTGTAGATGAAAGCCATAATTATAAGAACCTCTTTTTATATACAAAGATGCGGAATGTGGCGGGCATCGCACAGACAGAGGCACAGAAATCTTCGGATATGTTTGCAAAGTGCCAGTACATGGACGAACTGACCGGAGGGAAGGGCATCACATTCGCAACAGGTACGCCGATCAGCAACAGCATGACGGAATTATATACCAATATGCGCTATCTCCAGTATAACACCTTACAGCGTCTTGGATTGGGGCATTTTGACAGTTGGGCGGCATCGTTCGGGGAAACGCAGACCGCCATAGAGCTTGCTCCGGAAGGTACAGGCTACCGGGCGAAAACAAGGTTCGCTAAGTTTTTCAACCTGCCGGAACTGATTGCATTATTTAAAGAGAGCGCCGACATTCAGACACCGGATATGCTGAAACTTCCTGTGCCGGAAGCGGATTATGAAAATATTGTGTTAAAGCCGAGCGAATACCAGCAGGACATGGTACATTCCCTTGCAGACAGGGCAGAAGCGGTCAGGGACAGGAAAGTGCAACCGAACATCGACAATATGCTCAAGATAACCAACGACGGGAGAAAGCTGGCGTTAGACCAAAGACTGATAAATGATATGCTTCCGGATGAAGAAAATTCCAAAGCCACAACCTGTGTGGAGAAAGCATTTGAGATATGGGAGCAGACCAAAGAGCAGAAGTCGGCGCAGCTTATCTTCTGCGATTTATCTACGCCGAAGGGAGATGGTACATTTAATGTTTATGAGGACATCAGGGATAAGCTCATGGCGAAGGGAGTGCCGGAGATTGAAATAGCATTTATCCATAATGCCAATACGGAAACAAGGAAAGCGGAGCTGTTCGCAAAAGTAAGGAGCGGGCAGGTTCGTTTTTTATTAGGCTCAACCGCAAAAATGGGAGCCGGGACGAACGTGCAGGATCGGCTTATCGCTTTGCACCACCTTGATGTGCCTTGGCGTCCTTCCGACATTGAACAGCAGGAAGGCAGGATTTTAAGACAGGGCAATATGAATGACAAGGTAAAGATTTTCCGGTATGTGACGGAAGGCACATTCGATTCGTACAGTTGGCAGCTCATTGAAAATAAGCAGAAATTCATCGGGCAGATTATGACGAGCAAATCCCCGGTACGGAGCTGTGAGGATATAGACGAAGCTGCCCTTACTTATGCGGAAGTGAAGGCTCTGGCAACAGGCAATCCCTATATAAAAGAAAAGATGGATTTAGATATTCAGGTATCGAAGCTAAAGCTGTTAAAAGCGAACCATACCAGCCAGAAGTACCGTTTAGAGGACAATATCGTGAAGCATTATCCGGTACAGATTGCTTCCATGAAAGAACGCCTTGCGGGGTATCGTGCCGACATTCAGACCTATGCACAGAATAAGTTCCCGGATAAAGATACCTTTTCCATAAAAATCGGGAACCGGGTATATACGGACAAAAAAGAAGCCGGGGCAGCACTGATTGATATGTGCCGGAGTGCAAAGCAGCCGAATATGGCGGTCACTATCGGGGAATATCAGGGATTTAAAATGAGTGTTTCCTATGATTCGTTCTTTTCCAAGTTTACGGTCAACCTGAAAGGCAGCATCAGCCATGAGGTGGAAATCGGCGCTGATCCATTGGGAAATTTACAGAGGTTAAGCAACGCCTTAGAGGGCATGGGTAAGAGAATGGAAGAAGTGGCGCAGAAACTGGAAAACGTGGAGCATCAGCTTGAAACTGCAAAAGTGGAAGTTACAAAGCCATTCCCGCAGGAAGCGGAGCTTTCGGAGAAACTGGAACGCCTGACGGAATTAAATGCCCTGTTGAACATGGACGAAAAGGGCGGCGATGGGATTGATATGGATGATGAGCCGGGGAATGACGGGGAACAGGAGGAAATGGACACAGAGGAAATGGGGCATGATGCGGAAGCTGTGGCAGATGCGCCTTTCAGACCGCAGTTTAACCGGGCAGTATCGGAAAAAGTAGCGGAGCATGGGAAGGAGCGGATGCTATCAGACAGTCCGAGAGGGCGTATTTCCATAAAAGAAAAACTTGCCGAGATGCGGCAGAAGGCTTATGGACAGAAAATGCCGGAAAAGCCGGAGATTTCAAAGGGAAAAGGAAAAGAAGAAAGTTTATAAGGAGGACGAAAATGGAAACAGCAGAACAGAACACAAAACAGGTTATGGAAGAAAATGAGGCATTAAAACAGCTTATAGAACTGCTTAACCAGCAGGACATGGACAGGCAGTCACAGGATTTTATGGGGATTTTCTGGTATGTGGCGGGTATGCAGATGCAGCTTACCGCAATGGTGGATGAATTACAGGGCGTCCGGGAACAGCTTTCGCAGATGCAGGAAAACCAGCCAAAATCTGTGACGGAGAAGCTCATGGATAAAGTGGCGCACCTTCAGGAGAAAATCACAAGCCTTTCGGAATGTCTGTCATTGGTAAGAAACAGCTTGGTGGAAACAGCACAACAGGCAGTCAGCGCCTTTAAGGAAAAAGGGAAAGCGGAGATGTGCAAGGTTCTCCAGACAGGAATTTCCGGCGTGAAATCCATGCTTTCCGATTACCGGGAGCGTCTGGTTGACGTGATGACAGACTGTGAAAAGACAGCCAACCAGATTGACAGCATCGGGGACGAACTGAAGCAGATCGGGAACAGCGTTTCCAACGTGGGCAGGCTGTTAGCCGGGAAAGGCACGAAAGAGGTATCGGACGAAAAGCCGGGTGTCGGCATGACAAGGGTAATCAATAAGCCTGTAAAAAAAGCGGTGGAGAACCTTCGGAAGAAGATTGACGGGATAGATAAGGCATTTGAAAAGCTGGATCGGCTTTCTTCCAGTCTGGATGCCGGGAAAGAGGTCGAGAAAGGAGGGCGGGTGTCCGTAAAGGATAAACTGTCGCAGATGAAAGAAAAGGCAGGGCAGAAGAAAGCGCCGGAGCAGGATAAGGCAAAGACAAAAAGCAAAGAGGAATGTTTATAAAAATAACTGCAAATAAAAATATCCGGAACGGGGGCAGAGAGGGAAACTTATCTGCTCCCTGTTTTTATGGAGGAAAAGGAGAAATAGCTGTATGGCAGATGCGAGAACTGAAAAACAGAAAGTAAAGGAGATAACGGACAGGCTGGAGGAAGGCTTGAAGGAATTATTTGAAGGGGAAAAGTACAAAAGCTACCTGAATACCATGTCAAAATTCCATAATTACAGCGCAAACAATATCCAGCTTATCGAGATGCAATGCCCTGACGCAACCTACGTTGCCGGGTATAAGGCATGGCAGAAGAATTTTGAGCGCCATGTGAACAGGGGCGAGAGGGGTATCCGTATCCTTGCGCCTTCGCCTTATAAAATCAAAGAGGAACAGGAAAAGATCGATCCGGTCACAAATGAGCCTGTGCTTGACCGGGACGGGATGCCCGTTGTGGAGGAAGTGGAGATAAAGATACCCGCTTTCCGGGTTGTCACAGTGTTTGATTATTCGCAGACGGACGGGAAAGAGCTTCCCGGACTTGGCGTGAGCGAGCTGCAAGGGAATGTAGAGCGTTACCGGGATTTTATGGAAGCACTTGCAAGGGTTTCCCCTGTACCAATCCGCTATGAGGGCATGGAAGGTGACAGGAAAGGCTATTTTATTGATTTAAACCACCCTATCGCTATCAAGGAGGGCATGGGAGAAGCGCAGACTGCAAAAACCGGAGTGCATGAGGTAGCACACGCAAAACTCCATGCAAAGGAGGTTGAACAGGAAACAGGGATTGCCAAAGACAGGGAAACAAAGGAAGTGGAAG
>OHHV01000098.1_pt1 | contig 47333 bp, 72 predicted proteins | sample 1568141 | NCBI WGS metagenome assembly OHHV01 (sample SAMEA3879589, study PRJEB24766) | human gut metagenome | biome: human-associated habitat; feature: feces | place: USA | collected 1985/1987
CATCTTGCAGAAAGCCTTTTTCAAACACGCTCTAAAGTGAAATTCTATTTTTTACTCTTTAAAACATTTCGCACGATCATACAAATGAGAATGGTAACCACCATATCCGGCAGTGTATTTCCCACAGGAATATCAATCCTCATTAAAATTCGGTACAGCACAAATCCGATTACCCAGATCACTGCATTTGTTATGTCAACTGACTCACCCAGGCTGTCAGTACGCTTCAGCAGGAAGAAATCGGCAATCTGAATGGCAATCATCGGTGCAAATACAGAACCGATGAGGTACAGGAAATTAGTAATGTTGTCCATTGGATATACAATTGCAGCAATTGTTCCGATGATGGTTACGGCAATTGCGGCATATTTTCCATTAATTTTGGAAAATACAGATTCAGATGAAATTCCGGCGGAGTAAGCATCCAGGAATGTGGTGGTAACAGTGGAAAATACAATGATCAGAAGGCCTGCAATTCCCAGTCCGGCTTTCACCATAATCTGAGCAATATCGGATTCACCGGTATAAATCGCTGCACCCATACCGATTACATACATCCAGCAGCTTACAATACCGTAAACAATAGAGCTTACAGCAGTTGCTTTCACTGGCTCCTTCGCCTCGCGGGTATAGTCACTGATCAGCGGCAGCCAGGACAGTGGCATTGCAACAGAAAGCTCAACCGCAGCACCAAAGGACATGGCTTCCTCGCCAATGGCAAGTGCAGTTCCGCCATCAAAGAAGATGAGCTTGCAGAGTACTAGCGTGAGGATAAAAAGTGCTGCCATAGCGATGGTGTTGATTTTTCCAAGGTTGGTGATGCCGATAAAAATCCACAGTACGATCAGTGCACCGATTACCAGACACCATACCCAGCTTCCGGTATGTAACACACCGTTTGCAGCCAGCGCTCCGTCGTAGATCATAATGGCAGTCCAGCCAACCAGCTGGAGCACGTTCAGGAAGGAGAAGAAAATCCCGCCTTTTTCCCCGAAGCTCATTTTTACAGTTTCCATTGCACTGCGGCGTGTTTTTCCACCGATTACTCCGGCGAGGAAAAGCATGGTACAGCCAATAATATGTCCGATGATAATGGCAAGAAGACCTTTTCCAAAGCCAAGTGAGGCAAAATAGGTTCCGGTGAGGATTTCCGCCAGGGAAACACCAGCGCCAAACCAGATCAGGCCGTTTTCAAAAATGGAAGTACGTTTTTCGGTCATGTTATTTCGCCTCCTTATCTGGTGTCAGTTTTACGGCAGAGAATTCAGATTCTGCAGTGACAGAGGCTGCCTGTTTTGATGACACGCCTGATTCACCATTTGTGGAGACAGAGGCTTCTGCCGTAATCTCGTTATTTGACAGTGTGAACTCATTTTTAATTGCAAATCCGTGATCCATAGGACCGCTGCCTTTTCCAAGATCCAGCATAGCAGCAAGTGCTCCGGAAATATATTTCTTTGCCCTCTCCACGGAAGTATCCAGGTCAAATCCCTTTGCCAGATTAGAAGCAATGGCACTGGATAAGGTACATCCTGTTCCGTGAGTGTTTGGATTGTTGATCCGCTTTCCCTGGAACCATTTGTAATCGCCTTCGCGCCACAGAAGGTCATTGGCGTCATTCAGCTGATGACCACCCTTGCAAAGCACTGCACAGCTGTATTTCTCCCCAATGGCAGCAGCGGCTTTGATCATATCATCTGCAGTTTCTATTTTCATTCCGGACAGAACCTCTGCCTCCGGAATATTCGGTGTCAGGACTGTAGCCATTGGAAGAAGCTGACTTTTAAGGGCTTCAATGGCTTCATCATTGATCAGCTTGGCTCCGCTTGTGGCAACCATAACCGGGTCTACTACAATGTTCTTTGCTTCATACTGGCGAAGCTTTTTCGCAATGGTTTCAATCAGTGCGCTGGAAGATACCATTCCAATCTTCACTGCATCTGGATAAATATCTGTAAAAATATTATCCAGCTGATCTGCCAGAAATTCTGGTGTTGCCTCCATAATACCTGTTACACCGGTAGTATTCTGTGCGGTAAGTGCGGTAATTGCACTCATAGCATATACTCCATTGCTGATTATTGTCTTGATATCAGCCTGGATACCGGCGCCTCCGCTGGAGTCACTTCCAGCGATTGTTAATGCTGTTCTCATAATTTTCTTCCTTTCTCTTGGCCGTGTTTGAAGCAGTTTCCACGAGTTATGTGTTACAACGTGAAAAAATCTTTTTACAAACCGGCACTGTTGTTATTTATGCATTAATTTTATATAGCGTCCGAAAGTGGTGCCCCCAGCCGAACGCTGCATTGCTGCCTGCTATATGGTCTGGTCTGTGCGATATCCGGGAGTCCATCATGCAAGCATGCTGGATTCCTGGCTTCCGCACAGGACTTTCATATATAAAAAAGAGACACCGCGGCAGGTGTCTCCGAAAAAAATCGCTATGACTTCCTACGGCGGCATTATCCGCATCAGGTAAAGGGTCGAAATTCATAATTTCCTCTCAGCCTGTATACAAGCTCCCCTGTTCTTTTTGATTATTATAGTAATAATGGGAAAAAATGTCAATAAGTTATTGAAATCCTTAAAAAAAGCCGAAATAATGAGAAAAATTCCTCAATTCAACCAGCGGTAGGGTGACGGATCTCCTGTTTTGTGGCATAATCAAGACAACAAAACAAGCATCCGGTAAGGAGACATATTATGACAGACACAGACAAAAACCAGGTGGGCACATTTATTGCCCAGTGCCGTAAAGAGAAAAAATTAACCCAGAAGCAGCTGGGCGAGAAATTAAATGTGACAGACCGCGCCGTTTCCAAATGGGAGACTGGAGTTTCCCATAGTTAAAGATACCACACCAAATATGATGAACCCACGCTTATACACTACCAGCTATAATAAACCGCAAGGACAGCAATTTGATGATACTGCTGTCCTTTCTTTTATAAAATTGCAGTACACAGAAAAAAGCTGTAAAATGATAAATATATTTGTCCTTGTAACAATTCTCGGACATTTGCCTGTTATACTATCTGCAAAAAGAAAAGGAAGTGACAATATGAAGCAGATTTTAATTGTCGAAGACGATAATCTTTTGAATAAAACGCTTACTTATAATTTGGAATTGGACGGTTACACAATAACTTCTGTTCTGAATGCAAGGACAGCTGCTGAATCATTAAAAACAAACATTTTTGATTTGGTATTGCTGGATATAAATTTACCAGACGGAAATGGTTATGACCTATGCCGTCTTATCAAGCCAGAGCATCCTGATACAGTAGTTATATTTCTAACTGCCAACGATCAGGAAAGCGATCAGATACGAGGATATGAAGCTGGTGCAGTGGATTATATCACGAAACCTTTTTCGATTAGTGCTTTGCAGCGAAAGATCAAAGCCATGTTCGCTATGTTGGAACATCACAAACCAGCTAAGGATATTTACGAGGATGGTAGCCTGTTTCTGGATTTTTCGGAACAATTTGCAAGTTTGAACGGGAAACCATTAGCGCTTTCTGCGATGGAATATAAAATGTTGAACCTATTTCTTAAAAATCCGAAGCAGGTACTTACCCGCCAACAACTTTTGGAAAAGCTGTGGGACGTTGATGAAAAATATGTAGATGAACATACCCTTACTACTTCTATCAGCCGCATTCGCAGTAAGATTGAAGCGGATGGCGACACATATATCAAAACGGTTTATGGTATGGGTTATCAATGGACAGGAGGCGAAAAGAAATGAATCTGAATAACCTTTCTGCTAAGAAAATTTGTGGACTGATTAGTGCTGGCATGGTTTTCTCTATGCTGGTAATTACCGGTATTTTCGGCGGTATAATGCAGGATATACGAATTTTCATAGCAGGTGGAACATTGACACTCTGTGCATTTTTCTGGATTTGGCTATTGGTGCTGTTTTTTGGAAAACGCCTTTCTCATTTTACTTCTAATTTGTGCCGGACGCTGGACAACATGATTGATGGAAACGAGGAATTACAAAAGTCAAATGATAGTGAAACCCTTTTTGCCCGTATCAACCACCGCTTAATCCGGTTGTATGAGATTATGCAGGAAAACCGGCACAAGGTAGACATGGAACGACAGGAGCTTCAAATGCTGATTTCTGATATTTCGCATCAAGTCAAAACGCCTGTCAGCAATTTGCAAATGGTAACGGACACACTTTTAACAAAGCCTGTTTCAGAAGAAGAACGGATGGACTTTTTGCAAGGCATATGCAGTCAGACTGATAAACTGGATTTTCTGTTCCAAGCACTGGTTAAAACATCTCGGTTAGAAACCGGAGCAATACGATTAGAAAAGAAAGACAGCAGCTTATTCCATACGCTTGCACAAGCTATGAGCAGTATTGTATATGCCGCAGAGAAAAAAGAAATTGCTGTATCCGTGGATTGCCCGGAAAATTTGATAATCTCCCATGACAGCAAGTGGACAAGCGAAGCCCTTTTCAATCTGCTGGACAATGCAGTAAAATACACTCCGTCAGGTGGAAAGATTTCTGTATCAGTGGTTCAGTGGGAAATGTACGTAGAGGTCAAAGTGACCGACACCGGCAAGGGCATTTCAGAAAGCAATCAGGCTGCCATCTTTCGGCGCTTCTATCGTGAGGAAGAAGTACACGATCAACAAGGTGTGGGAATAGGTTTGTATTTGGCTCGTGAGATTGTAACAAGGCAAGGGGGCTATATCAAGGTCGTTTCAGAGCTGGGGCAAGGCTCAGAATTTTCTATTATGCTTCCTGTAAGGTAAGATATAACCACTTTTTTTGAAATGTCCGAGCGTTGTAACATTTCACCCTGATTTTCGATAAAAATTTTTTCTATCTCGGACATTTGTGTAACATTTGTGGTTTACAATGGCTTTATCAACAGATAGAAAGCCTTGAAAGGAGCATTTGAATATGAGCATTTTACAAACAATCGACTTAAAGAAGTATTACGGCACAGAACCAAATATTACTCGTGCCCTTAATGGTGTAAATTTTACTGTGGAACAGGGAGAATTTGTTGCCGTAGTTGGAACTTCCGGCAGCGGTAAGTCTACATTGCTTCACATGATGGGAGGACTTGATACCCCCACTTCCGGCAGCGTGATTGTACGGGGAGAAGAACTCGCAAAAAAGAATGATGATGAATTGACAATTTTCCGCCGTCGTAACATCGGATTTATCTTCCAAAATTATAATCTGGTTCCGATTTTGAATGTATATGAAAATATCGTCCTGCCTGTGGAACTGGATGGCGATACAGTAGACCAGAAATTTATGGACGAAGTTGTGTATATGTTGGCTTTAGAAGATAAACTGGAAAATATGCCGAATAATCTTTCAGGGGGTCAACAGCAGCGTGTAGCGATTGCACGAGCTTTAATTACGAAGCCTGCGATTATCCTTGCTGACGAACCGACAGGTAACATACAATTAGTAGCCTAAATAAAAGCAAACTAAAAATATGCAATACATAAGAATCTCTATAATTAACGGTAAAAATTCGATACTATTGTGGTAAGATAGGTTTGTATCATATTTTACCACGGAGGATAGTGAAATGAAAAGGAAAATTGTTACAGCTTTTTTAGTAGGAGCAATGGTTTTATCTGTAAGTGCCTGTGGCGGGGCAGAGACCGAAACAAAATCCGAAAGTAAAACAGAAACAGTAGAAGAGACTGCAACAGAAGAGACCGCAGAAAAAGAAGAAACATCGGAAGAACCTGCAGAAGAGAAAGAATCTGAGAAAAAAGATGAGATTAAAGTTGAGAAGATCAATTTGGACAACAGTGAAGGTACGCTGGTATATACGAAACATGAGTTGACTACAGATTATGAAGACAAGCCCGCAATTAGAATTTATTTTGACTATACAAATAAAAAAGAAGAAAATAGTTACGCACAAATGACTTTTTACCCTCAGGTATTCCAGAATGGGGTAGAGTGTGAAATTGGAATTTCCATGGAGGAAAATGAAGCGGAGGGAAATTCTATAAAAGAGATCCAGAAAGGGACCACTTTGAACGTAGCGTTCCTATATACTTTACAGGACAGCGAAAGCCCTGTCACTTTGCACGTAGAAGATCAGTCATCAGAGAATTTGTTTGATGATATTTATCAGGAACAGGAAATTGCTTTAAAATAAGATTTGACAGAAAATCAAAAAGCTGCCTTTTGGCAGCTTTTTATATTACAGGAAAACAATCTCAATATTTTTATCATGGTCTATGCGTATCTCCCGGATCACGGATCTCCACAATTCTCTTTTCTCAGGAATCGTAAAGGAATCATATACGCTTTCAAAATCCATATTCAAAAATTTATATAAAAAGGACAGGTCTTTCACGGGCTGGGATTCTTCGGAATTGATCTGATCCAGCTGTAGCTGTATTTTCTCGCGGTCCGTTTTATATTCATTTAGAGTAAGAAGATCGTTCAAATATAGCTCTTTTAACTTTTGCAGTTTGTTTTCCAGATTTTTCCGTTTAGTATCTGTTCGGACAGCCGGAAGGTTGGAAACTTCATAAGTGGCAAGATGTTTTTCAAGATCTGGGCGTATGTGTTTCAGAAGATATCTTTCCAGCGTAGTTTCTAACATTATTTTGCGGTTTTCACAACGGTGTAAGCTATATCCTTGACGGCAACGGTAGGAGCTGTATTGATATTTTATTTTGGTGCCGTCTTTTCTGGGTCTGCCAGTTTGATGCTTTTGACAACCTGACATAATATGGTTGCAATCAGAGCAGATCACTAAGCCGGAAAAGATATATTCATGATGATTGCCAGATTTTATATTGATTTTGAGTAGGCGCTGCACATCATAAAAGAGTTCTGGATCAATAATCGCCGGACAATAATTTTCGTTATCCCGAAAGATGCCGATATACTTTGTGTTGGTAAGCATATTTTTAAGGCTGGCAAGTGACCGCAAAAGCCCGTGTTCATTTTCCATGTAGCGCAGCGTCTGGACAAGATTCCCGGATTTTTGATAATAGTGAAATAGATCAACGGCTATGGGAGCGTTCTCATCCGGTTCTAAGTGTTTGTTGACAATGTGATAGCCCAGAGGTGTATTGCCGGACAGGACTTCCCCGTTTTTAACCTTATCGGCAAATACGCTGCGAATCCGGTCGGAATCGTTCTGGGCTTCCAGCTCCGCCCAAATCATGGAGTTATTCACGAAAGCTCTTCCGTGAGGGGAAGAGGTATCAAAGTAGGGCTGATCTATCGCAGTCCATGAGACGTTATGACGGTCAAGGATATCCTGAGTATTCAGGTAATGACGCAGGTTACGGAACCAGCGATCCAGACGGGTGAAAACTACAAGGTCAATCCGATCGGCGCGGATATCATCCATGAGACGTTGAAAATCATCTCGTTTGAGTTTTTGACCGGAGATACCATCGTCAATGTAAGTGTCAACCAGTATCATATTTTCGTGATCGTTGATGTACTTTTGAGCGGTAGACATCTGATCCCGGAGGGAATCACCGTCTTTTGCCTGCTGATCGGTAGAAACCCGGATGTAAATAGCGGCGCGAAGTAAGATTTTTTGATTGGCAGCAGTTGTTTTTCTTCTCATTGTGTCACTCCATTCTCCCTTAAACAGTAAAAAAGGGCATAAAAATAACAGCCAGAGGATTTGACCTCTTGCAAGCTGTTCCCGGAAATGATACAATATTTTTGGTTTAATGTTGTAGCATTCCCAGGGATGTTATACTGAAATCGTCCTATCTCCGCTGAGCGGAGAGGACGTAGGACTGCTCGGTGCTGGTAACACCGGGCAGTTTTTGTATTTGACAAATAAATCGGGTCGACATATAATATACTTAACAAGACAGCCAGTAAGGGAGGTCAAGGCTCCCCGTCCTGGCGAATTATATTAAGCTTTAAGCAAGCCGCCTATTCTTTACCAGAGAGCAGGGCGGCTTACTTATTTTTCATATTGATGATGGATACAATCAGGCTTGCTACTGCAATGATAATCATAAACTCTTCATATGTAGTCATAAGCATCCCCTCCTGTCCAAGACTCAGGACGGGAACGATAGCCGCTCTACTGGCTGTCTGGGTAAGTATATTATATTGCCATGGTGCGTGTGCTGGTTCGCCAGCGGTTTTGTATTTGACAAATAGAACAGGTTGACATATAATATGCTTAACAGGAGAGTCGGAGGGGAACCACTACTTCCCCGCCCCGGCGATTAAGTTTAAAACTATTAAAAAATAGCTGTCTGTCTCGCCAAAGTCAGGACGGCTATTTTTTATGTGTATAATTCAGAATTGCAACGATCAATAAGGCAACGCTTACAATCAGGCTTAATTCCTCATATGTACTCATTGGCACCACCTCCGACAGGCTCGGAACGGGTGCAGCACGTCCCCCGGCTCCCCGAGTAAGCATATTATATTGTCAAAGTGTTTATGTCAGAATCTTATAAAAATTCACATGATTTGCCGCTTCAGGCAAAATATCCAACTGCAAAATAATTTAATCATATATTTCCCATACTATTATCAGAATCTTATAAAATCCACACGGAAAGGACGGTGGAAAAGATGAAGATAAATCTATGGGAAATCCGGGGACAAAAAGGATTGACGCTGGTGCAGCTATCCAAAATCTCCGGTATCGGGAAGTCCACGCTCAATAACATCGAAAAAGAGAGGGTGTCTCCCACATTATTTCAACTGGAAGTGATTGCTATTTCCATGGATGTGAGGATAACAGATCTCTTTGAATCGGAATATAAGTAATCTGATTATAGCAGATCAAAGCTGGAAAAGTTTTCCTTCGACATAATTTCCATGATTATGGAATTTTTGTCGATACTCCCGGGATAAATGGAAATATATGGTAATATATCCATTGAAAGGGGGCAGATCCATGAAGTACAAAGAATCAATTTTATCTATGGTGCAAAAGATACGGGACGAGAAAGCCCTCAAGCGGATTTATAAACTGGTTCGGTATCTGTACACACATGAGACTGGCAGCGTTTAGCTGTCAGTTTTTTTTGAAAAATCAGGAATAAACTTATCAATCTGCTTTTCCAAAAAAGCCAGTTCTTCATCCGATAGAGAAGTGGCGCACCAGCGCAGCAGTTTCTTATGAAATTCATTTTCCCCTGCCATGATCCGGTCAATGGATGCCAGAAGATCATCATCGGTATCGACGAACATTTCCCCTTCGCCAGTAGTCAACCACATATAATCAACACCGAACTCTCGGCAAATAGCTCTTATATTTGCTTCTGTAAGATTATTTTCCCCTTTTTCAATTTTGGAAACAGCAGATTTTTGAACTCCAAGTTTATTTCCAAACTTTTCAAGAGTAAGACCAAGAGATTTTCTTAATTCCTTTACTCGTTCGCCTTGTGTCATACATAATCACCTCCTCTGTTAAAACAAGAATAACACTGAAAGAAATAAAAATCAACAAAAAGTTTCTTTAAGATACAAAAAAATATTGACAAAATAGCTTTAAGATATTATGATGTATCTATAAGATACGAACGAAGGAACAATACATGAGAAAATTTGAGATCGGACAGAGATATAAAGATGGAGCTATGACAATCGAGGTTCTCGAAAGAACCGCAAAAACGGCGCAGGTGGCAATTATCGCACACGCCGGAAGAATAAATGAAAAAGTAAGAGAGATCAAAAAAGTAAAGATTAATGACTGGGAGACGGAGGAAGTTATCTTTCTTAATCCGTACGAATTACACGCATAAGAAAACGCTGACCTATCGGCTACGGGGGAGAAAGAGGAAGAATATGTTGAAAAAAGCAAAGCATAATCAGGAAACAAGAGATTGGTACATTGAACTTTTAAAAGACTTACCAATCGAGAAAAAAATAGCACGCCTGAAAATAGCAGAACGACAAAAATATAATTACTATTGCGATTGTTCCGGTGGATGGACGACAGAACAATGTATGGAATATGAATCGCAGTGGGACGAAATTATTGAAATGTTAAATGAATTGGAGAAAGAACAAAAAGTATAAGCCGGACACATTCCGGTCTGTAATGCAGCCGAAGCCGGTTCCAAGCCCGGAAGATGCAGAGGAAAGAGTAAAAAAGGAGGAAATCACATTGATCAACATTGAAGAAGTATTGGATCCGAAAATTTTACTGCGACAGGAGGCGCAGCTTGCGAATGATTGCGCAGATGCCGGAAAGGAGTTCAGTAATATAGTTCACGTGGCGGCGTGTGAAGCGGCAGTGGATTTGTTGCGGGAGCAGGGGCATAAGGCGCTGATCTGCGAAGCCAGCGATGGAAGTGAAATGACAAAGATCGTCAGCATTTTTCTGGATGGAGAAATGATCTATGGAATGATTCTGGATGAAGAGCTGACGCAAGGGATGAATGAGGTTTGTACAGATCAGGGAGACGGGCAGACAGAACCGGATCACTCAGAAGACCAGACACCGGGCAGAGAGGAATACATAAAGAATCTTATCTATTATGCTGAAATGGCAAATATGACAGCCGAAAACGAGAAAGAAAAGCAAGAAGAATACCTTAAAAATTTCGCTGCCTGGGAAGAAAAGACAGAAAAGGAAAAGAACAGCATAGTAGAAAGTACCGTGGCAACCATTAACCGGAAAGGAGAAATAAAGAAATACATCTATGATATTTCGGTGGATGGGAAGAGGATTTATAGCTGGAATGGAGTAGAAAAGTAATGCCGCTGGAGGGCAGCAGGAAGAGCCGAAACGGGGCAGGAACCGCCCCGTCTGCGTAGGATGACCGTCTACGCACTGATGAGGTAGGTCAAGAAAAGAAGAAAGGAGCGAAGAATATGGATAGAGCAGAGAAAAAAGAAAATGTAGAGAGAATTGCTGAGAAATTCACCTCTTTGGAAGAACGGGAAAAATCCTTTATTGCCGGATATATCACCAGACTGGAACAGGAAAAAGAGGAGAAAAGCCAGCGGGGAAAGCTTATATCTGCATAAGATAAGGGCGTGGAGAGGAGGTGAATGCGCAGATGTGGAAACATAAAAGTAGTGGAAGGTTATTAAGGGAAAAGGCGCTTAAAGAGAAGTGCAATGATTTAGAACAAAAACTGAATGTTCTTATACGGAAGGTAGAAGGACTGCAATGGCTTATAAAAGAACATGTGAGCAGACATAATGACGAATGGGAAGAAACCATAGAAGAAAGCGGCACTGGAAAACCCTTACGAAAAAAGAGGAAAACAGTAATCTTTTTATGTGATGGTAAAAAGCCGGACTGCGAAAAAACATATTGTTATAAAAAGATGGAATATGGATGCAGACATACAACAGATGTAAGAAATGCAATAAATTTTGAGAAGAAAGAGAAAAACGACATGACGTACTACACAGAAAAAATCCGCTCCGAAGAGATCGGAACGGATGAAAAAAAATCAGGAGAAATTTGAAATAAAACTGACAATTTCTTTTACGTTGTTCTTAAAACGATTCTCCATGTAAATGATACCGCGAGATGTAAGAACAATATTATAAAGAATATTGTCATAACAGCTACCGGAGATCAATTCGTTCCTAGAAAGCTCCCAAATAAGTTCGGAAACATCGGAAAGATATTGATCAGGAAGCAAATTTTCATGAATGTCGCGTGTACTACCAAAAGAATTGCACTTTGTTTTTGAAGAATTAAGTTTGCGCTTATCTAAATATGTCTTGTACATCAAACAGAGTAATTTTTCCGCATCATGTGTAAGTTCCATGTTCCGTTCTCCTTTCTTTATACTCGACCTGCCGGGGTCTGTAAATACAGTATAGGAGAACGGAAAGAAAAAAGGCAATATTGTGGGAAATGAAGTAGTAGAGAAAGACAGTAAAGGAGGTGTACCAGAATGGGAGAAAAGAATATAAAGAGGTTCTTCGAGACGATAGCCCGGATCATATCAGAGCGGGAGAAAGTAAAAGTGACCGTAACCGTAAAGAAAAAGGAGGAAGCGGCGTGAGAGCGAATCTAAAAGAAGCCCGCCGGAAGGCGGGCATGACACAGCAACAGATGGCAGATCGGCTGGAAATAAGCCTGAGATATTACCAAAACATAGAATCTGGAGACAGAACAGGAGATTTTGTCATATGGGACACGTTAGAGGATATTACAGGTATTCATCAAAGGAAACTCCGTGAGACTTCATAAAGTCATCACGCCCAAGAAGATAATCAAGTGATACATCTAAAGTATCTGCGATCTGGATAAGGAGATCGTAACAGGGTGTACGGGTTCCGGTTTCATAGCATTGATAGGAGCGCAATGCAATACCAAGAATATCAGCGAAACGCTGCTGAGTAAGACCGCGTTTCATGCGCATAGAGCGTAATCGTTTGTTAAACATGCAATACCTCCTATAGAAATTCATCAACGGAAACTCCGAGAGATCTCAGATAATCGTCACGTTCAAGAAGGTAATCAACAGGGACTTGAAGAATGTCAGCGATTTTAATTAATAAATCATAAGAAGGGAAACGGGTTCCACCTTCATAATGTTGGTAGGTTCTTAAAGCGATATCAAGCAAATCTGCCATTTCCTGTAATTTGATATGGCGGTGCTTTCTGGTAGATCGTAATCGTTCATTAAACATAGATACCTCCAAAATGGACATAAAATATATTGACTATGACCATATTGTACGCTATAATACAAAACAAATATATGAACAGAATGGACATAAAAAGGAGGAAGAACCATGCTATCAGAAGATGTAAAAGTGTTGGAAGAAGAAAACAGAGACTTGAAAGCGGAGCTGGCAATGCTACGAGAAATCCACGGAACCAAAGGCAGACCAATGAACTGTCAAAACTGCATACATTTTATGCAGCATTATATCTATGCAGGCAGAACATACGTCAAAATTGATCAAGGTCACTGCACCGCAGGAAGAGTGATAAAACGCAGGAGACCAGACGATAAAACGTGCCAGTTCTTTGTGAGAAGAGAGAAGTGAGAAAATGATAGAAGTAATATTTAAAGAAACTCCAGACTATAATCGTGCCGAAGGAACTCTATGGTTATTCACTCCTACTATAAAGCAACCAGTTTTTTTAAAGGTGGAATTTAAAAAAGAATGGCCTATAGAAGTGATATATCAAATGGATCGGGTTATAAAATTTGATCGAGTAGCGGAGGAATGCCGCTCCAAAATATTTTTGGACTATTTGGAGCGGACAAACCAAAAAACTAAAGTTTTAGAAATTCGTGGAAAATTGGATCTAGAAACTGACGAATTTAGTCTTCCACGATGGAGAAACGTTTTACAGTTTTAACTGTAACAGGTAATTGAATAAGTAGTTCTGGTTTTGGAGTGCTTGAGAATTCACCATTCCAATATCGCAGAGCAGATGAAAAAGCTTCTTCAGGAGACCATGCTGGAGCACTATTAAAACATGGAGCACCTAAAAGCAAATTAGCATCAAATTTTTGAAAGTTTTCATGAGGAATTTCAATTTCCCAAATAATGGGAGTTGGAACAAGCAGTTCAGGCCACAAAAGAATATCTTCTGGATGTTCAAGAGCGAAAAAACTTTGAAATCTTGAAAGGCATTGAGGGAAATATTTTTGTCGGACAAGCTCAAAAGTATACTCGATAAAATATGAATTAAAATCATTAGCGTAACAATCAGATAGATATTTTTGACCGTGGATGGAAACATTTCCATTGAACAAATGTGTGGATGCACAAGAAGGACAGGAAGAAAGTGTAACGGTCTGACCTTCATGCAAAGAGTGAAAACGATCTAAATGATATGCAATCATAAAAAACTCCTTTCTTAAATTACTCGGCTATATGTGGAGCCTGTAATCAAAGTATAGAAGAGGAGAATAAAAAATTCAAGCGATTGCATAGTGCAAAACAAAAAGAAAAAGGACACCGATAAACGGTGTCCCGGTGGTGCATCCGGTGTCTCGACAACCCAGATGCTGTATATTCTTAGAGCAAGATTAGTATAGCATATCTGACATCGGATTGCAAGAAAGGAAACGGGAGAAATCCCGTATTTTTCGAGGGTTTTCACTCCCTATCACGGGCTTGTAATAGATAGTAACAAGTCCCGGAAAAGTAAAACAGACAGAAGAAAGGGCAACAAAGGGAACGGTGTCAGAATGGGAACAGTAAAAAAGGGACAGAAACGCAGTAGAAGAAAAAACGGAAATATTTTCATATCATACGATTATGAAGCTGCTTATCATCAGCAGGCAGAAAAATTAAATGAATGGTTTTTAGAGCAGATGTCCCGGCAAGGGAAGTATGTCACCTATGCCCTGAAAGAGATCATGTCCGGGGAACAATTTGAGATAGAGATCTATCCTCAGTTCAAAAACATGGAAGAGGTTCCCCTGGAAGGGCGCCGGATCAGGAAAGATAATAGCAGCGCTCAAAGGAATCTCAATGAGAAAAATGCGAGAAAGTATCTGGAAAGGCTTATCAATGCGAATTTCACCAATCGGGATATCTGGATCACGCTGACCTATGATGATGAACACCTTCCGCCGGACGGGGACATAGATGCGGCGATCAAAAAGGTGCAACTGTATATTGACCGGATAAACTACCGGAGAAAAAAACTGGGGCTTGGGAATGCAAAATATATCTATGTGACAGAGTACAACCCGGATGCAGAGATCCGCTGGCACCATCATATCATCATGGATGGGGAAATGGATATGGACACGGTAGAAAAATGCTGGAAACAGGGAAGCCGGAATGAGGTCAGACGTCTCCAGAAAGATGAAAATGGACTGGTAGGCATGGCAAAATACATCACCAAAGAAAAAGATCGAATCCGTTCAGAAAGACGCTGGAACTCTTCCAAAGGGTTGAAAAAGCCAAAAATCCGTGTTGTCCATTCCAAAAGACCGGAAGAGCGGAAGGGAACCTATAAAAAGATTGCGACCTATGTGGAGCAGATGAAAAAAGGGCATGAATTTGTCAGGGAGCAGATGCAGAAGTGGTACCCGGAATATGATTTTGCGGATGCAGAGATCTACTACAACGATTTTAATTGGATGTTCTACATAAAAGCCAGAATGAGGAGGAAAGAACGATGGAAAAGAGAATGAAGAAACGGAAAGAATTAAAGAAACAGAGGGAGACCACGGTGCGCCTTGTGCTGGCGGGGCTGATTGCAATCATGGCTTTATTGGCGGCGTGTTTGCTTTCTGGCATAGCCACCCACGGAGAGATAAAAGAATCAGAAAAAAGATCAGAAGAATTCGACCAGATGATACAGGAAAGCAATAACCAGCGGGAAGCATCAGGACAGGATGCAACATTAGAAGCCGCCCGGGAATGGAGAGAGCAGGAGAAAGAAAAATACGCCGCATTTGAAGCTATGTCAAAAGACTGGGGAATAGAGGATGTAGAGGGCTTTGCCTACTATGAAATCCCCGAAGCCTATCAAAATGCCGGGGGATATCTGCCAAAGGAAGTACAGGTATATATCTACTGTCTCTGTAGGGATTATGAAGTTTCTTTCCCTCTGGTGCTGGCGTTGATCGAAAAGGAATCCGGGTATGTATTTGACAAGTTAGGGGATGATGGAAATAGTTACGGATATATGCAGATCTATGAGAAATGGCATACAGACCGTATGGAACGGCTGAACTGTTCCGATCTTACAAACCCTTATCAAAATGTGACAGTGGGAATAGATTACCTTTCGGAGCTGCTGCAGAAGTATGGAACAGAACAGGATGCGCTTACAGCGTATAACTACGGAGAACAGGGGGCAAGGGAACACCTGTGGAGCCGGGGGATTTACGCATATGAGTATAATCAGGATATTTTGTCCCGCGCAGAAGAAATTGAAATAGAATTGCAAAAGATAAAAGGAGGAGCAGAAGAATGAACTTAAGGAACGCAGTGAGGAGCGAAGACACCGAACAGATCAGCGTAGTGCAGTGGGCGGCATGGAATACGGGAAAATACCCGGAATTAAAGTGGCTGCATCACGTCCCGAATGGAGGGAGCAGGAATAAGATGGAAGCGGTGAAATTTAAACAGATGGGAGTAAAAGCAGGAGTAGCAGATCTCTGTTTGCCCTATCCGAAAGGAGCCTATTGCGGGATGTACATAGAGATGAAATTCGGGAACAACCGACAACAGGAGAGCCAGAAAGACTTTCTGTCAGACATGGCAGCGGCGGGACATTTTGTAGTAACTTGTTATTCCGCTTTAGATGCGGTTGCGGTATTGGAAGAATACCTGAACCTTTCTGATCGGAAGCACCCAGAAAGAAAACAGAGAATGAGTATAGCAAACAACAGCATCTTGAAAAATGGAAGCCTGAAAGAAGGTGGGAAGAAATGACAGTGGAAGAGCTGGCAGACACGATTATAAACTCAGACCGCATGAAGATCATAAGTCAGGGGAAAGAGATTTATGTGGGGTTTCTGGCGAAGCTGAGAACCATGGAACTCTTTGAACAGATCAAAGATAAGAAAATAGCTCTCTTCCGGGCAGTGCCAGAGATCCGTCACAAAAGATGGAAGGAGCTGGAAATGATACAACCGATAGAGCCGGAGCAGATGCCGGAATATAGCTTTGCAGACTTGCAAATGAATTTGTATTATACGCTGTACATATAGGGCAATTAGGGTCAGAAAGGAGGGCGTGCATGCATCCTATAGAGGTGGTTTTTGGGAAAATATTAGGAATACTCGGGGTACTGGCAGGAATCATAATCATAGCAGCGGTAGCGCTTTTGATCGCAGTGGTGGTACTTATCGTGAAAGAAATTATGAAAGAGATAAAGTAAAGGAGAACGTAGGAATGAAGATCGTAGCAATCATGTCACCGAAAGGCGGCATCGGAAAAACAACAACGGCTGATACCATTGCTTATATTCTGGGACAAACCTACAAAAAGAAAGTGCTGGTATTAGATGGAGACCCGCAGGGCGATACATCCAAAACATTCGGACAGTATGAGCCAGATGGGATAGGCATGAGTGAACTGTTGGAACATCATCAATGTGTGGGTGGGGAATATCGGACAACAGATCTTATACAGCCCACGGGATATGAGCAGATAGACATTATTACTGCAAATGGATATCTTATGCAGACCGATATGAACCTGATGTTAAAGCAGGAAGAAAATCAGGTAACAAGATTGCGGGATGCGCTGAAAGAAGTGGAAAATGTTTATGATTATTGCATCTGCGATTGTGGCAGACTGTTAGATATGGTCGTGATTAATATTTTGCTGGCAGCAGAACTTGTGATAGCCCCGGTAAAGATTGGCGGCTATGAAGTAGCGGCATTGGATAATTTGACAGAGCAAGTGGAGGAGCTGAAAGCGCTGAACCCGGAACTGGATGTAAAAATCCTCATGACCATGAGACAGAAAAACAAAATATCTTTGGAAATGGAAAAATGGCTGCATGAACGGTATGAAGATCGCGTTTTCTGCAAATCGGTAAGAAGGTCCGTTATTGCGGAGAAAGCAACCGTACAGATGAAACCTCTCCCAGAATGCTCCAGGCGCGGGATTGTTACGCAGGACTATAGAGAAGTTGTGGAAGAGTTATTGAGAGACATGGAAGAAAAGGAATAGTATGGGAAGACAGAAAAGAACCCCGGAACTGGAAGCGCAGATTTTAAACCGCTTAAAATTCGGAATGACAAAGATAGAGATACAAAGAGAATTAGGAGTAGGTTGTAGGATTGTAGATGCAATCTATAAAGAAAATGGTTTCGATAAACGCCCAATAGAGAAAGGCGCACATTTTCCACCGGAGCTTTTAGCCCAGTGGGACGCATTACATAGGAGGTATGGGACATGTCAAAAATGACAGATTATCAGGCAGGCAGGGAAGACGGACTTTTGCTGGCGGAAAGATTGGTGAAAGAAGGCGGTCTGGAATACCTGCAGGAAGAGATTGAATACCGGGGAATTACTGGAGTACACACTCAGTTGGCAAAAAAAGAGATTGAGAAAGCGTCAGAAGTGATAAAAATGAACACACTGGACACGGTACTCTTGCTTGCTATATCAGCAATCAGAGATGAATTTGATTATGGACCGGTACGCCTGAAACGGTTTATCAACCGGATGGAGAAGAAAGCCACCTGCCTGATCGGAGACATGGCAACGTGGGAGGACTTCCGGGAAACGATAAAGGAGGAGACGGGAATTGAAGTCAATGTACGACAGAGTGCTGGAAGAATTTCTTTTACAAAGCAAAAGTAAAGATCAGATACGCTCATTCTTTTACGGTGCGCCTATGCCGGCAAAGACCGGGTACCTGAAAGGCTACTACAAAACCGGGACAGCGATTATAGACGGTTATTACGTAGAGTTTAGTTCCCGGGGAGTCGAGATCGCCCGGGATGCGGTAGAAAAATACACCTGGCAGCAGGTGGCAGATAAGATTGATCTGCTGATCCAGCAGGGACAGTACGGGAATCCACCGCGGCAAGAATCGAATGGAGAACAGATGAGCTTTTACGATATTACGGGAGTAGTACCGTAAAATAAAAAATGCCCGGACATAAGCCCGGGCTGAAAATCATGAAAGGACAGATAACAGGGCATCCTGTAAAACCTTAGAACAGTTAATTCCACGTTTATCGGCAAGATTAGACATCCATGCAGGAAGTGAGACGTTTTTTCTTACCGCTTTTGTATCAGTCTTGCTACGGTATTGAATGGTATCAGCCTGAATAATGGTGAGGATATCTTCCGGGGAATGAACAATATTTGACTGGGGAGTAGCAGGATGGGGCTGTACATCCTCATCCTCGAGGACAGTAAGACATAAATTTAAAGCGTCTGTAATGAGATCAATAGCTTCTGCAAGAGTTTTTCCGGTTGTGATGCATCCGTCAATATCCGGCACTTTTGCGTAAAAGGTGTTGTCAGATTCTGTAATAACAGCAGTATAAGTATAAAGCATAATGATTACCTCCTTTAGATGAGGAACCGGGGCTTTAGCCCCTGTCCTTTTTGATACCGGCCTCTTTGAAGATATATTTCATATCATTTTCATTAAAGTCGTGTCGTTTGACTGGTATCGTTTGTTTGCTTACTGGATTGAAATAAAGGTCATGATTCGCACCGTGGCGTTTCAATAAAAAACCGTTTTTCTCCAGCTCTTTGATGGTTGTTTTTCTCGGATGCATTTATTATCTCCTTTCATGATTATATTATACACAACATTACACAAAAAGTCAACAATAAAATACACAATCTTACACAAAATATGGTAAGAGACAAGGAATACACATGAATCAAAAAGAAAGAAAAATAAACAGAGTAAAAGATTCTCAGATTATTACTAAGGAGATATATCTGTACTTTCTGCAATACTTTCAAAGGCATGGATATAGCCCCAGCTACTCAGAGGTTGCAGAGAAATTAAATATCAGTCAGAGAACAGTTCAAAACCATGTTACGCAGTTGATCGAAGATGGTCTACTTGCTACGGATCATCCCGGGACTGTCCGGGCGATACGGATAACAGGGTATAAACTCGTAAAAGCAAAGGAGAGATAAAAAGTATGGCTACAGGTTTTAGCGTTATGGACGCCCTAAATAAGAATAGCAAAGCGGGGTTGGAAGAATCCCCAAAAGCAAGATTCCGCACGCGGGATATATCAATCTATAAGTTGTACCGGAATAAGCTGAATTTTTATGATTTGTCCGATATAGAAGAATTATCCGGGGATATTCTCATGTACGGACTTAAACAAAATTTAGAAGTAGTATATGAGCCGGGAGAGCAGGGAGAATACAGGATCGTAGCCGGAGAGCGTAGATGGCTGGCATTGAAGCATCTTGTGGAACAGGGGTATAAAGATTTTGAAATTGCCACTTGTAAGCTGACAACGCCGCAGGATGAAGATGAAGAACAAGTAGAAATTATTATAGCGAATGCTTACCGGACAAAATCTGCAAAAGATATCATAGAAGAAGAACAGAGGTTAAAAGCCTGTCTGGAACGGATGAAAGCGGATGGAAAAAAGATTAAAGGATATGATCTCCAGTCCGGGCGCCTGCGTGATGTGATTGCGTCAATGCTTAAAATGTCGAAAACAAAGATAGCGCAAGTGGAAAGTATCAACAAAAATCTGATTCCAGAGTTCCGGGAGGAATTAAATAAGGAGCGCCTTACATTTTCAGCAGCGTATGAGCTGAGTGGAATGACAGCAGAGCAGCAGCAGGAAACATTGGATAAATACAACGATACCGGGGAATTGTCCTATACGGAGATCAAGGAAATAAAGGCAGGAGAAAAGGCGGGTAATGTGTCGGATTCTGACACCGACATAAAAGAGGACACAAGAGAAGAAAATGAACCGCAGAAAGTAACTGAAAAAGCCGATGAAGAGGAATATCGTGCAGGAGATGATTATGAAACTCCCCACCCAGAAGGAATTGTATCTATTTGCTACTCTTGTACAGAATATGAGACCTGCAATGTTAAAACTGGGACCTGTACAAAATGCGATCAATACAATAACAGAAAAGAAGCGCATAAAACAGAGGAAGAACGGTACGCAGAGGAACAGGATCAGATAGACAGGGAAACCGTTAAAAGATTGAAAGAAATGGAAGATGAGAAAAAAATGGAAACTCTTCCTTCAGATATCAAAAAAGAGCAGAACATACATCAGATACGACTTGCGAAGTCCTATTTTGATGATGTGGCAAATAAAATCAAAACATTCGAACTTCGGAAGAATGATAGAGGTTACAAGAAAGGCGATATCCTTGAAATGATGGAGTTTACCGATGGCAAATATACAGGTCGTTCAGTGAAGGCGCTGGTGACATACATACTGGAAGACTACACGGGAATTGAAGAGGGATATTGTATCATGGCAATAAAAGTACAGAATTAAAATTGGAAACACACAAATACCGAAAGGTAGTGTTTTATACAAATCAAAGGGTTTTTGGCAGTATATCACGAATACGTAAGGGTGCCGTAGCTGTGCGGTACCCGGAAAGGAGCCTATGAGCATTGAGGAGGTAGGGCATGACGAGAAAAGAGACAACAACATTTTTATCAGATTTGCTTATTAGTAAAAAATTCGGAGGACCAGGGAAATACTGGGCGAGGGAAGTGAGTATTGATCCATGGGTGATCGGAAAAGCCAAAAGGGTAGATTTTATGCAATTCATTCCAGAAAACCAATGTTCCATAGGAGCGATCGAAAAAGGGATATTTGTCTGTTATGAAATAAAAAGCTGCATAGAAGACGTATACTCGGGGAATGGCTCGAATTTTTTGGGAGAGAAAAATTATATTGTAACTACGATGGAATGCTACAAAAAACTTATAGTAGATATGAACGAAGGAAAATTTTGGAGACACTTGAAAGAAGATTTTCCAGAATCCTCAAGTAATATAGGGGTTATGGTACCAGTACCATTCATGAAAACAATCGAAGATGAATTTGAATCCCCGCACCCTTTAACATCAGAAATATCCTGGGAGTTAAAAACGATAATACGCTGCATACCGGGGAAAAGACAGAAATCTATGACAGAGTTACTGTTTTGCATGTTGAGATCAGGAAAATAAAATTGATAAGGGGAGTGTCTAAAATTTGGAAAAAGAAGAGATCAGAGAGATTATATCTGCAACGGTAGAAGAACTGCTACATAAAAACATGATCCAGCAGGATAAGGATATGTGCTACAAGTACATGTCGAAGAAATTGTTCGATTATTTTTCTTCCGGGAAAGTAGATAATACCATTGAACATGCTCTGATAAAAATAGAGGATGATCCATGGTATAAAATCATAGTTCTTTATTACGAGGAGAGAAGAACCGTGGAAGCCGTTGCGGAAGAATTGGAATGTAATATCACAACTATCATTCGGAATAAAAAACGACTGGTATTACAGTTATATAAATCGGTGTATAGCCCTGTGTGAAAGCGGGGCTATTTTGTTTATGCAGTTTTACAGGAAAAGCTTACATAATTGCATATATGGGCGCACTTGTAGTAGAACATATATAATAGTATGCTAATAGAAAAGAACGTGACAGGAGGTAAAGGAAAATGGATAAACTGAAAGTTTTGGCTATATCCGCAGTATCTGTATTGACAGTAATCGTCATGTGTGCATTTGGAATACAGTTACCGCAGAATAGAGCGATCGGAATGGAAGAATCAGTGTATACGGCGGAATCAGATATTAAAGTGCAGGAAAAAAGGCGGGTGGATCTGGTTTACAATTTGGCGGATTGTGTAAAACAGTACGATAAACATGAATCAGAAACCCTTACGGCACTTGCAGACGGAATGAGCAAGGGAAATAACGTGGAAGAAGTAGATACAGCCCTTGCAGCTGTTACATATGCTTATCCCGAGTTAAAAAGCAATGCAAATTATAAGCAGTACATGAATGAGCTTGCAACAACAGAAAATAAGATCGCTCAGTACAGGGAGAACTATAATCAGTCTGTTAAACAGTATAACAGATACGTAAAAGGATTCCCGGCAAGAGTATTCCTTGAATGGACAGGTTATGAAAAACAGGAATTTCAGCGGCTGGACTATCAGACATCGCCTGATGCTCCGCAGGATTTATTCGAGGAATGAAAGAAACTCTGAAATATTTGAGGTACAGAGGATGGAAATAACCAAACGTGAAACTATAGTCAGCATTGCGATCGTAGCACTTATGCTGACTATCGGTTTCCTGATATCGGGTAAAATTGAAGATTACCAAAACGACAAGAATGCAGAATATACAAAAGCGATACATATTGATGAGGAAGAAATGTTCCGCTATGGAATGGACACCAGTATAGGGGATGCTTTCGTATATGGGGATTTAATAGCTGTTGATCCAGTGACATTCAAAGAAGTAAAGGGAGATTATCTTTATATTAAAAAAGTGGAAGAACACTATAATCGTCATACAAGAAAGGTAACAAAGACAAAACGGGATGCAAATGGAAAGTCAAAAACTTATACGGAAACAGAAGTTTATTATTCGTGGGACTATTTTGACAGTTGGGAAAAGCATAGTAAAAAAGTGAAGTTCTGCGGAGTGGAATTTAATTATGAGAAATTCGATATTCCGGGAAAAGAGTATATCAAAACGGAAAAGAGAGGGATATCTGATGTACGGTATAAGTACTATGGTGTACCGGCAAAGCATACGGGGACGCTGTATGCAAGATTATCGAATGGGACAATATCGGAGAATCCTCAGTTTTTTGAAGGATACACCATAGAACAGGCATTAGAAAGTTGTACGTCTGGAATTGAGAAGATTTTATTCTGGTTTGCATGGATTGCTTTGACGGCTGTTTGCGTTTTGGGATTTTGTGAATTAGATAACTGGTGGCTGGAATAAAAAAGGACTTAGGAGGTAAAGTGATGGGATTGATCATAGGAAGCGCAAGAATGGGGGAAAATGGAAAGATTACCGGAGGGGTAGCAGGAGACCAGACAGGCGGGGAAGTGTCCACGCAGGCTTATTATATGCACTCCAAAGGCTGGTATTGCTTAAGACCAAAATCGGCTAGCACTGCAGGTAAAATTGCGACAGCTATGAAACAGGCTTGTGATAATAATCACATCGGATATGACCAAAATAGCCGGAATGGCGTTATTACGCAGCTTAAGAAGTACGGAACACTGGCAGCGATCAAAGAAAAGACAGAGAGTGATTGTAGCTCTTTGGTTCGCGCATGCGTGTTACAGGCAACGGGAAAGGATGTTGGAGATATGTATACGGGCAATCTTGCAAGCGTACTGGAAAACTCCGGGTTATTTGAAAAACGTAAATCTGTTGGGAGTGCGACTGTCCTGTACAACGGGGATGTGCTTGTTACAAAGAGTAAGGGACATACGGTTATCGTGGTGAGTGGTCGTGTTCGCGGAAATTCGAGCAATGAAAACAATAATGCAAATGCAGGAGGAAAAGGGTATATGTTTAGTTGTCCAGATCTGGTAAAGGGAAACCATGGAGCAGCAGTGGAGTTATTACAGCGGTTATTGATCGGTCATGGATATTCTGTAGGAGCTTCCGGGGTAGATGGTTCTATGGGCGCAGATACAGAAAAAGCAGTGGCAAAGTTCCAGAAAGATAAAAAGATCAAGGTAAATTATCCGGGAACCGTAGGAAGTAAAACATGGGGGAAATTGATAGGGTTGTGATAATGTGGCGGATAAAAGAGGAAGAAAGAACAAGTATTTAACCCATGTGGAACCGTATCTGAAAGAGATCGAAGAATGGTGTCAGACCATGACAGAAGCTCAGATTGCGAAACGTTTGGGAATTTCGCAGTCTACCTTCTCGGACTACAAAAATAAATTCCCGGAATTATCGGAAGCTATTAAAAATGGGAGAAGGGATCTGATTGCCGAGCTGAAAAGTTCACTCATCATGAAAGCAAAAGGTTTTTCTCACATGACGAAAAAGGCGGCGAAATGCAGGACCGTGGAGTACGAGAATGGGAAGCGGTCAAAAGAAACAGAGGAAATCGTGTATTACGATGAAGAACAGTATTTTCCGCCGGACACCGCGGCGCTAAACCTTGCGCTGAAAAACTATGACAAGGATAACTGGGCGAATGATCCTCAAATGCTGGAAGTCAGAAAGAAAGAATTGGAACTGAAAGAAAGGCAGATAGAAAACAATGAGTGGTAGATATACGCTGAGTACATTTTATAAAAGCCGTGAGTGGGGAAAATTATTGTCCGTAATCAGGACGGAGTGGATCAATGAGCAGGGGGAAATTATCTGCGCTTACTGTGGAAAGCCTATCGTGAAGAAATATGACTGCATTGGACATCATAAGATACCGTTGACAGAAGATAATGTGAATGATGTATCTATCAGCCTGAATCCTGAGAACATAGATCTGTTACATCATAGATGCCACAACAAGATTCATAACAAACTGGGATATACGGATAAGAGAGTGTATTTAGTGTGGGGGTCTCCTCTTGCAGGAAAGAGCAGTTGGGTGAAGCAGGCAGCAGGAGAAGGTGATCTGATCGTAGATATGGATGCAATATGGCAGTGTGTAAGTGGATGCGACAAGTATCAGAAACCCGGAAGATTGAAGAGTGTTGTGTTCGGGGTAAGAGATACTTTGATCGAGATGATTCGGTATCGCAGGGGCAAGTGGCTGAACGCCTACATCATAGGGGGATATCCATTCAGTGGAGAGCGTGAGAGGATGCTGGACACACTGAACGCAGAAAGCATATTCATTGATACCTCAGAAAACGAATGCAGACAAAGGCTGATAGAATGCAACGATGGAAGAAACAAGGAAGAATGGGAGAAATATATTTCCGATTGGTGGGAAAAATTTTCTCCGGGAGTCCCCCACCCTCTTGAACTTTAAGATGTGTGAGGGACTGTTGGGGAGTGCCTTTCTTTCGCAGAAAGTGGAAAAACGAGATTTTTCATTTTAGAAAATTGGAGAAGTTAAAATAATATGGCAGAAAAAGTCTATGGATTCAAAAAAAATAAATCGTTAGTGGAAATAGGGGAAATTATTCAGCAGGCATTACTGGAGAACGATAAAAAGAAACATCCTGTAGGAAGTATCCTGATGTCTACGTCGAATGCTAACCCCGCCACATATATGGGGTTTGGTACTTGGGTGCAATGGGGAAGTGGACGTGTACCCGTTGGTGTGGATTCTGCACAAAGTGAATTTAACTCTGCGGAGAAGACGGGAGGAACAAAAACAGTTGATCTTTCTCACTCCCATACAGTAAATTCCCATAGCCACTCCAGTCCAGCTCATAGCCATCCACTTTCAAGTGGATGGGCGAAAATTGGTCGATGCGCCAATTATCCAGAGGGGATTGCTTACAAAACAGGTGCAGGTGCGGGCAGTACAACATATGATAGAGCACAGACAAACGGTGGAGGTATAGCAGGTGGTTCGTTTGCTGCAACAGATACAGCTGCTTTGGGAGGCAATACTTCAAGCACCTCTCCGGGGATTACCGGAAGCGCATCTCCGGGAACGAATAGCCAGCTATCAGGTTCCCAGTCCATTTTACAACCGTATATTACATGTTACATGTGGAAACGAACAGCATAGATTACATGAAAGAGAGGAAACACATTATGGGAAAAATTAGATTGAATGATAATACAGAACTGGATCTCATCAGTATTGATAATGGGATGCAGGAAGAACAGGAATGTCTGAATATTTATTTAAAAGATACAAAAAGTGTGGAGGAATATGATTCCATTTTTTCTGACAAGGAGAAAACAAAGAAGATTTCAGTGATTGGAGACGATGGAGAGGTTTTAAAGGTACATAATGATTTTACCACGTTGAAAGAGTGTGGAAAGGTGTACGGCATCGTGATTGAAGCCAATACCGAAAAATCAGCGGTAGGAAATGCGGTATTTGTTATGTTGTATCGCCAGTCCGATCTTGAAAAGCGTGTGGAAGAGGTAGAGAAGAAACTGGAACAGGGTAGATCCAATCCGGAACTGCGGGAAGCAGTTATGATTGTAGCGCAATTTAGTGCGCAGGCGCTCCCGGATGCGTTAGCACTGGAAGCGAAAGCCATTTATCCTGCATGGGATGGAAACGGCGTGAAATATGCCAAAGACCACAAGGTACTGTATAAAGACGTCCTGTACAAATGTCTCACAGAACATACCAGCCAGTCAGATTGGGCGCCGGACGCAGCGCCGTCTCTTTGGGCGAAAGTGTTAATCCCGGATCCAGAAGTTATCCCGGAATGGGAACAGCCTTTGAGCACCAACGGTTATAAAAGGGGAGACCGGGTGAAACATAAAGAAAAGACCTGGGAATCTCTGGTAGACAACAACGTGTGGGAACCCGGTACAGTTGGGACAGAATCTCTGTGGAAAGAGATTGTGTGATAGACAGCTGGTGAGAAAGGCATGACAAGAAAAGAATCTCTGTTCGCTATCGTATGCAAAGACGAAGAAAGTAAAAATAAGTATTTACCTCTGATTGAGGAAGTGATTTTTTTAGAGGACCGGTTGGAACAGCTGAAAAAGTTACCATTTATCAAAGTCCATCCAGAACACCCGGAGAGACAGAAAGCAACTCCGGCGGCGAAACAGTACAAGGAGTTGTTGCAGCAGTATACAAATTGTATAAAAGTCTTGTTTGCGGCAACCGGAAACGATGCAGATAACGAAGAATCACCATTGAGAAAGTGGGTAAAAAAATATGTTTGAAAGAAAATGTAAATTAACTTTTAAACAGAGATATTTAAGACGAAAATCACCATCCTTGTTATTTGGCAAATGTGCATGGTGCGATAACAGGCATAAGTGCAATTATGTTAGTAAAGCAATCAAAAATATGGACACCGGATAATTCCTTTCTTTTGGAGTACCGGGGACGCATCGAAACCGGAGAAATTGTAGCGGGGAGAGAGCTATGGGATGAACTTGATAATTTAAAAGAAGATTTTCAAAACGACAGATATTTTTATAATACGGATGATGCCATGATACGCATGGACTTCATGGAAAATTGTGTAAAGCTGACAAAATCGCCGTATTATGGAAAACCTATGATTTTAATGCTCTGGCAGAAGGCGTTTGTCGAAACAATATATTCGTTTAAGATGTCGGAAACGGGTTTTGACCGTTTCAAAAAGATCCTCCTTTTAATTGCACGAAAAAACACAAAGTCTGAGACCTGTTCTGCCCTCGGACTGAGTGAGCTGATTGTGGGAAATGATGGATCTGATATTGTATGTTCTTCCAATGACGATAATCAGGCAAGTATCGTCTATGATGCCATTGATACCATGCGTCTATTGATAGATCCTGATGATTTGGATACAAAAAGGAATCAGCGTTTTATAAAAAATAAAGTGAATGGTTCTAAGATCTTTAAATTGTCAGATCGAACAAGAAACAAAGAAGGAAGAAATATTGATTTTGCTATTGTGGATGAGACACACGAGATGATCGACAATGTGATTGCAAAATCTATTGAGCAGTCACAGAGTTTGAAAGACAGTCCTAAATTCATCAACATTACCACGGAAGGATTTATTACAGATGGGTATCTGGATGATGAGCTGAAAAAAGCCAGACGCATTATTTCCGGGGAAGATGATGGAATAGCTGCTGAAAGGACCTTGCCGTGGCTGTACACACAAGATTCCGAACAGGAAGTATGGATGGGAAACCGTCAGAATCGCCTGTGGATGAAAAGCAATCCCACCCTTGGGATTGTAAAAAAATGGGACTACCTGGAAGAGCAGGTTGACGTTGCCAGAAGTTCAAAAGCAGACAGAATCTTTGTATTGTCCAAAGATTTTAATTTTAAGCAGAATGGTTCTCAGGCGTGGTTGAATCTGGAAGAATACGATTATGAAGCCGTTTATGAATTGGAAGACTTTAGAGGGGCAATAGCACTTGGAGCCGTAGACTTGTCTCAGACAACGGACCTATGTTGTGCAAAAGTCCTTATGATGAAACCGGATGATCATAAAAAATATATCTATACGATGTATTTTATACCAGAAAGTAAACTGGAAGATTCCGATGACCGGAACGCCGGAGCGAAATATGCAGAGTGGGCGAAAGAAAATCTTATAACGATCACGGAAGGAAATGACATTGATCTATCCAAAGTAGCAGAGTGGTTTTATCTTTTATACAAGGACTATAACATCAGACTTTGGAAATGCGGATATGACCAGAGATTTTCAAAAGAATGGATAACAGCCATGGAAAACTATGGATGGATGAAAACATCAAATGAAGATGATTCCGATATTATTTTGATCCTGCAAAATGCGCAGACATTGAGCAATGCCATGAAGTTACTGGAACAGGATCTGAGAAAACAGCTGGTAAATTATAACCGAAATAAGGTAGATATGTGGTGCTTTGGAAACGCATCTATAAAGATCGATCAGTACGGGAATTGCTTATGTGTCCGCACAGAAGCGGCTAAAAAAATTGATGGTGCCGTCACAACGATCATTTTGTATGAAATGTACAGGAGATACCGCACTACATTTAAGACAATGATAGGAGGAAACAAAGAAAATGGGCTGGTTGGATAAGATGCCATGGAGAAAAACAAAACAGAATATGGTATTTGCAGATATGCTGAATGGCTATACACCCATTTTTTCGCAGTTCGGTCAGAATATTTACGCCAGTGACGTAGTGCAGCAGGCTCTGATGTGTATCGTGACAGAAATGAAAAAACTGAACCTTACTCATGTGATTACTTCCGATGAGGGCGATACTGCCGCTACGGGTCAGAGGAGCCTGAATCATCTTTTGCAGAATCCAAACGAACTCATGACAAAAAGTGAGTTTTTAGAAAAGATTACATGGTCATTGCTGTTTAATTACAATGCCTTTATCATACCAGTATATGATATATGGACCGATGCGAAAGGAAGAGTAAAGAAAAATTACACAGCACTTTATCCGGTACAGCCGAATTACATAGAATTTTTGCAGGACCCAGCGGGTACTTTATGCATTACGTTGAAATTTGCAAATGACTATGAAACCACACTCCCTTATTCCGATGTGATCCACTGGCGGCACAACTTTTCTGTCAATGAGTTCCTGGGCGGGAATGAACAAGGTCAGCCGAATAATGAAGCACTTTTGAAAACCCTTGAACTTAACAACACCTTGTTGCAGGGAGTGTCAAGTGCTATGAAATCCAGTTTTGCTATTAATGGGGTTGTAAAATATAATACTTTGATGGATGATGGAAAAACAGTCACAGCATTGAAAGAACTGGAGAAAAAATTGCTTGCCAGTGAAAGCGGATTCTTACCTCTGGATCTGAAAGCTGAATTTATACCGATAAAAAAAGAAATCAAGCTGGTGGATGCCGAAACCCTGAAATTTATTGATGAAAAAATCTTACGAAACTGGGGAATCAGTTTACCGATTCTTACGGGAGATTTTAACAAGGATCAATACGAGGCTTTCTATCAAAAAGTTTTAGAGGGATTTATCATCACTCTGGGGGACGCCTTCACAAAAACACTTTTTTCCGATCGGGAAAAGTCTTATGGAAACAGGATTAAAGCATATCCGAAAGATCTTGTTTTCATGAGTGTAGATCAAACGCTGGAAATGATACGGCTTTTGGGAGATTCCGGGGCGTTATACGAGAATGAAAAAAGAGTAGCCCTGGGACTGAAACCGCTACAGGAATTGAACGGGGTAAGGAAACAATCCCTGAACTATGTGGATGTAAATATAGCAAACAGTTATCAGTTACAGAATAAAAAAACGGAGGGTGAAGATGGTAATTGACGGATGGTACTGTTGTCCCTATTGCTTCCAGAAACTTTTTAAAGTATCTGAAAAAGCAATATGCAGCGGGATAAAAATAAAATGCAAGAAATGTAAAAATGAGATAGATGTGAGCCTATGAGCCTGTAAAAAGCGATAACGCTTTTCGCAAGCTCATTTTTATTTTTGGAGGTGAAAAGGTGGACAAGAAAAAACCACTGGAGAAGCGACAGTATACGTTTGAAATCCGAGCAGAAGAAAATGAAAGCGGGAGTGTGATTGTCGGACGTCCTATTGTCTATGAGAGTAAAACAGATCTCGGATATTTTGATGAGATCATCCATAAGGGTGCTTTGGATCATGCGGATCTTACCGATGTCCGCTTTCTGGTCAATCATGATACATCAAAAATTCCACTTGCCAGAAGTAGGAAAAATACGAAAAATTCGACGATGCAGTTTACCGTTGACGAAAACGGTATGACCATCCGGGTAAATCTTGATACTGAAAACAATTCGGAAGCCCGTAATTTATACAGCGCGGTAAAACGCGGGGACATTACAGGAATGTCCTTTATGTTTGGAATCAGTGATGAAGAATGGGAAGATCTTGATACAGATCACCCAACCAGACATATCCGCGAAATCAGCACAGTAGTGGAAGTAAGTGCAGTTACGTTTCCAGCGTATGAAAGCACTGAAATAAATACAAGGGGAAAGGCGGCGTTGGACAATGCCCGGTCGGTGGTGGAGACTGCCAGACAATCCCAAAGGAAATCGGTGGAGACTGATTTGGAACTTGAAAAATTAAAAGCAAAATTTTTATACGGTTTGTAGAAAGAGAGGTAAAAATGAAAAAGAAATTTATCAAATATCTTAGAGATCTGATTAATAGTAAAAAAATGAAGGCAGATGAGATCAGAAAATTGATTAAGGAAGCGGAAACAGCAGATGAAGTGCGCACTCTGGGTGATACGCTGCAGGCGGTTCTTGATGAGCTGGAGGAAGCGAAAAAACAGCTCGAAGAAGCGGAAAAAGATGGTGATGAAGGAGAAGATCCAGACGCAGGGGAAGACGAAGCTGGAGCAGAACGGAATTTCATTCCGACAAATGTACAGCAGCGCAATGGCGGTATTATTGGCGCTTATGGTATGAATAATGGGCGCACACAGGAAAAACGCGAAGAAACAGGTTTTGGGTCCATGGAATATCGCCAGGCATTTATGGCGTATGTACAGCGCGGTACAGAGATTCCGGCGGATGTGATCGCTCGCGCCGGAGGAGATAAAGGTCCTACTTTGTCGACGGAACTTGGAGCAATCATTCCGGAAACCATCATGAACGAATTTATCAAAGAAGTTTCCAAAGTTTACGGTCATATTTATGCAAAGGTAAGAAAACTTAATGTACGGGGCGGCGTGAAGTTCCCAATCAGCAAGTTAAAAGCTTCTTTCAAGTGGATCACAGAAACCACGGTATCTGACCGTCAGAAAGCCGGGGATATCAAAGATTTTGTGACGTTTGAGTACAATATCGGAGAAATCCGTGTATCGGAAACGCTGCTCGCTCAGGTAGTGTCCCTTCCTCTGTTTGAATCTGAGATCACAAAAATCATGGTGGAAGCTTATGTGGAAGCTATGGATAAAGGAATTATTTCAGGTAATGGAAATGGTCAGTTATTGGGAATTACAACAGATCCACGAGTAACTAACGTTGTAGAAATGACAGAAGCAGAGTTATCTGATTGGACAGCATGGAGAAAGAACCTGTTCGCGAAAATCCCGTTGTCCAAACGGGGGCAGGGAGAATTTTTATTCCCGGTATCTACCGTAGAGACCTATCTCATGACGATGAAGGATAACAATGACCGTCCTCTTTGGAAAGATCCAGATAATGCCATGAGTGAGAACGGAACTATGGCAGGTAAATTCTTTGGACGTGTTACCGATTACGTGGAGCCGGATGTTATCAAAGACTTCGGAACAGCGGAAGAGGGAGATGTAGTTGGAATTTATTGGATTCCGAAAGATTACGCTATTAATACGAATATGCAGTTCGGAATGACCCGATATTTCGACCATGAGACGAACGAATGGGTGAATAAGGGTCTGACAATCGTGGACGGAAAAATCCTTGATCCATCCGGCTGCTATCTTATCAAAAAGAAAAATACGGCGGCAGCAGCAAAAAGAACCCCAAAATAAGGAAGGGAGTGAACACGGGTGACAAAAGAAGAACTGTTGAAAAAAGTTAAAGCCTCACTTAGCATTACGGGGAATTTTATGGATGAAACACTTACGGAGTATATAGAGGAAGTGGTTGATTTTTTGCGGGATGCCGGAGTGAGAGAAGAAGTTTTGCAAAGCAATTCCATTGCAGGAGTTGTCACCCGTGGAGTTTCCGATCTTTGGAATGGATTGGGAGAATTGTCTCCTTACTTTATGCAGAGAGCCACACAGTTAGCGTATAAATTATCAGATAGAGAAAGTCATGATTTATGTCATGTAACGGATGCTGACATCCATCAGTTGACGGGGGAAGGTGGTTAAATGGATGATGATGAAAAATTGGTATGTTATCGGGCTTTAAAAACATTCTATTCAGATCTTGAGAAGATTTTTATTAAAAAGACGGATGACCTCCCGTTACTGGATTATGACCAGTTATCCAATAAACCATCTATCGAGGGAATAGAACTGAGAGGGGATCAGACGCTTGATAAATTAGGAATACAATCTAAAAAAGGATTAGAACAGAAACTGGATGCTAAAGTTGATGTTCAACAAGGACCTGAAAACGCTGGGAAAGGTATGGTCATTGATTCAAACGGTAACTTAATACCAGGTGAAATACCGGGATTCGGTGGAGAAATTGGAACTATAACAAATGATGATATTGATAAAATTATGGGAAGGTGATTTAGAGAATGGCAACAAAAAAAGAGACAGTTGTACCATTTGCAAGCGGTGGCAAATTTCTTGATATGACCGGACTGGCTCATCTTGTTGAGAAAAATGATGGTCGCTATGTGAGACAGCAGAGTGGAAAAGTCCTGTCAAGTAATGATTTTACAGATGAGTACAAAAAGAAAATTGACGACCTAGCGTATGTAAAAATTGCTATCAACAGTTTTACAAATAACAGAAACACTGTTGAAATGGGCGCGAAAATTACAGATGTGTTGCTGAATTGGTCATATAATAAAAAGCCAAAATCAGCAAAACTTGACAGTGAAATTCTTGACGTGAATCTGACAAGTAAAAATCTGACCGGATTGAATATCACAGGGAATAAGACATGGACGTTATCGGCAACAGATGAACGAGACGCAACCGTTACAAGAACAACCGGAATCACTTTTGTGAATGGAGTGTATTGGGGTGTTGCTGAAAATACGTCATCTTTCGATAGTACATTTATTCTGAAACTCCAAAAGGGATTACAGGCAAGTAAAGGAAAGACATTTACCGTAAATGCCACAACATCTCAGCATATTTATTATTGTGTGCCGACACGGTTTTGACGGTGGATTCTCAAAAGTTGGAACGATCCAGTTTACAAATGCTTCCGGCTACACAGAATCTTATGATATTTATAAATCAGATAATGCCGGACTTGGTAATACAACCGTAAAAGTATCATAACAGGAGGTGGAAACATGGCGGAATACAAAGGCAGTGTTGAATTAATTTCTGGTATTACACAGAAAAATGGCGGTAAATTTATGCTCATGGATTCCTCAGCTGTGCAGTACGATGATAGTGGAAAAAGTGTAAAAGAAAAAATCGGAGAATTGGAAGCTGGAGCAGGTAACGATATTATCACAAATGATGAAATTGATGGATTGTTTTAGGAGGGAAATATAGATGGCAAAATTTCTTGATCTCAATGGTTTAAGTCGTTTTAAAAGTAAAATTGAAGCGTGGGTTGATGGTGCATTTTTAAAGAAAACAGCATATGAAGCACCCACAATTAAAATTGTAAAAGTAAACGGGTCACCTCTGTCACCGGACAAAAGTAAAGCGATTAATATTGATCTTGCTGAATATGCAATTAAAACAGAGGTTACTCAGGAAATTGCACAGGCAGTAAGTGGCATCACCAGTTTTGATGCGCAGGTAGTGGAATCCTTACCACAGTCTGGAGAAAAGGGCGTCTTGTATCTGGTCGTAAACAGCGGAAATGATCGGAATGTCTATGATGAATTTTTGTGGGTAAATAACAAATTTGAAAAGTTGGGTACTCGTGACATTGATTTGAGCGCATACGCAAAAAAGAGCGAATTGCCGACAAAAACTAGCCAGTTGCAAAATGATAGCGGATTCATGACAAGCGTACCGTCTGAGTATGTGACTGACGGTGAACTGACAAGTAAGCTGAATAGTTATGCTCTCAAGAGTGAGATCCCGACACTTTCAAGTATTTCAGATGAAGAAATTGACGGACTGTTTTCGGCATAAGGAGGTGAACCCTTATGCCTGAATTTTTAAAGAGAATGTTCAAATTAAAAAGCAGCCCCACTCGGAAGTATCTTGATTATAACGGGTTGAGCCGGGTAGTACGAAATATTAAAAATCAGCGCATGACTGTTACCGAAACGGTAAAAACCTATAACCCACAAGAGGGGGAAACACCCAATATAAACTTTTCTCGGGCTGGTATGGTGTCGATTGTTGATGTGTACTTGAACGGTATGAAACTCTTTGAAGATACGGATTATGTCATTCGTGAAAATTATATTTCTTTTAATTTTGCAATCGAAAGCAAAGAGAATGTTATTAATATCTCTGTTCGGGATATTAATTTCCAGTGGTAGGAGGTGATGAACATGGCTGGTTTTACACCGCAGTTACCGTATAACACACCGATGTATTTGTTGGTACCTGTTTATAAGCAGATAAAAGGAGTAAAGAAAAAAGTTTACTCGAAAGAGCCAGGAGAGCTGCTTTTCTATGCATCCTTTAAAACTTATGGAGGGACAGAAAGGGAATCTAACGGGATTTATATGGTAGAAGACACCGCCAATATTGAAACATGGTACAGACCGGAAATAAAAGCAGATTGCCGTGTCGTCAATGCTCTTACAGGAGCAGTGTATGAGGTGATCGGAGAGCCGGAAAACATTAATATGCAAAACCGATTCCTAAAGTTCAAGGCTCGACGGGTGAAAGGCGGTGCGTAATCGTGGCAAGGAATAGAATACGCTTGGATTTTTCTGGCTTGGAAGAATATGCTGAAAATCTGGAGCGTCTAAATGGAAATCTGAGAAAGACTACGGAAAAAGCACTGGAAGAATCTCATAAGCTGGTAACTCCGAATATCCATAGAGATATGAACAGACATCATGATAGCGGTGATACCGAAGACTCCATTTCAGATGATTCAACCGTGGAATGGGAGGGAAGTGTTGCTGAAGTAAAAATAGGCTTTAGCATTCGTGATGGAGGCTTACCGTCTATTTTCCTCATGTATGGAACGCCGAGACATGCTCCAGGAAACCAGTATGGAAAAAAGGGAAACCATCCGGGACAGGAGGCTGATAAGAAACTCTTTAATGATATATATGGAAAGAGGACACAGAATCAGGTAAGAAAAGTACAAGAAAAAGTATTTGCAGATGAAATTGAAAGGTGTATGGAAGGATAATGGAAGAGTTATTGATTGAAACGCTGGAAGGATTTGGATATCCGGTGTTCCGGCAAGGAAGCTTGTCAGAAAAGGATCCATACCCGGAACACTTTTTCACCTTCTGGAACAACGATTCCGATGGAGAGTTTTATAACAATACAGAATCATTTGTTATTTGGGACTACGATCTGAATTTTTACAGTACAGATCCAGGAGAAGTATATTCTGTTACGGCGGATGCAGTGAAACGTTTACGAGAAGTCGGTTTTACTATTGGGGGACGTGGATATGACGTTCCGAGCGATGAAATAACACATACGGGACGGGGGATGAATCTTCTGTACCGGGAAACTATTGAGCCTTAGAGCCTGCTGATTTTCAGCGGGCTCATTTTATTTTGAAAGGAGAAACATATGGAAATTGTTGAATACAGGGGTGTGGAAGGTCTTGTTATTGCAGAGGTAACAAAAGACGATTCTGAAACTTACGAAACAGGAGAGGTCATGGAGGTGGCTGGAACCTCGGAAATCAGCCGTACAACAGAGACATCCAGCGAAACACATTATTACGATAATGTTCCGGCAATCGTAATCACTTCCACCGGATCGGATGAAGTGAAAGTAAAAGCATCTGCAATCCCGTTGGATAAAGTGGCAATTATGACGGGACAGTACTACGACGATACAACAGGAGCCTTCATCGAAGGAGAGCGGGAAACAAAATATTTTGCCATGGGGTACAAAACCAAAAAGACCAATGGAAAAGAAGTTTATGTGTGGAGATATAAAGGCACTTTTGCAATCCCGGATTCTACTCACGTAACAGAAGATAGTGGAACTACAGCGAACGGGCAGGAACTTACCTTCACTGGGATTGCAACTACCCACAAATTCAAGAAAAACGGAAAACGTGCAAAGGCAATGAATGTCGAATTGGAGAAAGATCTTGCAGATGTTACAGAGTTCTTCAAAAAGGTTACAACGCCGGATGATTTACAGCCGAAGTCAAGAGTGAAGGCAGCCAAAACGCCAGAAGGGAAAGGGGATAAATAATGCAGTTATCATTGAACGTTTATAAAAAAGATAACAAGAAGGAAGTTGAAAAAGTAGTAGTTGCCAATGAATTCGACATTATGTTTGGCACTGTAGAAGATCTGGTGGCGCTTATTGATGTAGATAAGCTGGATGGGGAAGCGAAGGATATTGACCTCATTGCAGCAGTCGCAAAACTTCTTTCAGGAGGAATGGGGAAAGTCAAAGAAGTTATTTTGGAAATTTTCCCAGATCTTACGGAAGAAGAATTAAGGCGTACGAAAGCGAAAGAGCTTATTTCTGTTGTTGTAGCTGTATTGAAATATGGCTTCACAAATATGGAGAATGTCGGATCAAAAAACTAGAAGTGGAGGGGGAACCACCCTCCCTTCTTGAAGTGTTGTTTGAAATCACAGTCACACTTTGCGAAAGGTTCTCGGCTTACACTCCTACAAGTATTCGTAGGTTGCCGGTCCGTGAAGTGTTTCTGTTGATTAAGCGGCTGAACCAGTATGACGGAAACAGACAGAGAAAAGCAGATAAGCCGCAAGTGATACGCAGACCTGCAGGGGATGACTGGTTTTAGAGGAGAGTGATACAGTGGGGAAGAGCGCAGAATCAACAACGAAATTTAAGGTTGATATCAGTGAATTAAAGAAAGGAATGCAGGAAGCATCCAGATCTATCAAATTAGCTAATTCTGAATTTAAAGCAGCAACAGCGGGGATGGATAACTGGGCGAATAGTGCCGATGGAGTAACTGCCAAAACAGAACAACTGAAAAAGGTTCTGGAAAACCAGAAAAAGCAGTTGTCAAACTTAGAAGAACAATACCGTTTAACAGCCAAAGAGCAAGGGGAAAATTCCAAAGGCGCTGTAGAACTGGCGATCAAGATAAACAACCAGAAAGCAGCTATTGGAAATACAGAAAAGGAATTAAATACATATACTCAGCGGTTAAGTGATTTGGAAACAGCACAAAAAGAAGCGGCGGACTCAGCGCAGGAAGCGGCAACGGCTACGGAAAAACTGAAAAGCACGATCTCCCAGCAGGAAAATGATCTGAAAAGCCTAAAAAAAGCTTATGCGGATGTAGCCCTGGAACAGGGAGAGAATACGCAGGAAGCGAAAGAGCTTGCTAGCCAGGTTCAGAAATTATCCGGGGAATTAAAAGACAGTAAAGCCAGCCTTTCCAAAGCGGAAGGGGCAGCAGAACAGTTTGACCAGTCCATGGATGAGGTTGCGGATTCAGCGCAGGAAGCGGCAACCGCTACGGAAAAATCTTCCGGGGTGTTTTCAGGTTTTGCAAAATCACTGGCTGGAGTAGTGGCAGGAGGAATCAAAGCAGCAGCAGGGGCAGTAACAGGGCTTGTGGGAGCATTTCTGGCAGCAGGAGAAGCATCACAGGAATATCAGGAAGATATGGGAAAGCTCAACACTGCGTTTGATGCCGCTGGACACTCAGCAGAGACCGCCCAGAAAACTTACCGGGACATGGTGGGAATTTTGGGCGAAACCGATCAGTCCGTGGAAGCGGTCAACCATCTTGCAAAGTTGACAAAATCGGAGGAAGAGCTTGCTCAATGGACGGATATAGCCGCCGGAGTATATGCAACCTTTGGAGATTCTCTGCCGCTGGAAGGTCTGACGGAAGCGGCAAATGAAACGGCAAAAGTAGGACAGGTTACGGGACCGCTTGCGGATGCATTAAACTGGGCTACGGAATCCGGGGAAAAATTTGGCGTCACCTTAAAGGCAAACACAAAAGAAAATGAAGCATGGAATAAGGCGGTTAAAGAAGCAACATCCGCAGAAGATTACTTCAATCTGGCATTACAGGAATGCTCTTCAGAACAGGAGAGGGCTGCCCTTATCACAGACACCCTCAACAAAATGTACAGCGAGACCGGGAAAACCTATCAGGAAACGAACGCTGATCTGATTGCCGCAAGACAGGCACAAAGCGATTTGAGTGCGGCAATGGCAGAAGTAGGGCAGTTAGCCACACCGATCACTACCAGTCTGAAACAGATGGGGGTGTCACTCCTCACAGATTTACTTCCGTCAATCAAGCAGGTAGCAGAAGGGTTTCGACAGCTTTTCAATGGTGATATTGGAGGAGCTGACCAGTTGGGAACCGCAATCAGCGATCTACTGACACAGGCGCTTGGAAAGGTAACAGTGATCCTTCCGACAGTGGCACAGGTAGGGGTAAGCATCATAACATCTCTGATCAGCAGTCTTGTATCGGCACTGCCACAGATGGCAAGTACCGGAACCCAGATATTACAGACGCTTGTAGAATCTATCATAGCAGCAGCGCCACAGTTATTAACAGCAGGGCAGGAATTGATTACATTTTTGTATGATTCCATCATGACGGGAATCCCTCGGTTGATAGAACTGGGCTCTCAGTTTTTGACTAATATAGGACAGGGAATCGCAGAGAATCTGCCTAATCTGGTTAATACTGCCTTAGATATGATTAATGGTTTTGCCGATATGCTGACAGAAAATCTTCCAATTCTGGTTGAATCCGGGATTGGATTTATCAAAAATCTTGTGCAAGGTATCGTTGAATCCCTGCCGACATTGATTGAAAAGGTGCCGGAGATCATAACAAAGTTTGCAAATCTGGTCAATGACAATCTTCCAACAATCCTTCAAGCGGGAATTGATATTCTGATTGAACTTGTGAAAGGAATCATCAATTCGATTCCTGAATTAGTGGCAAACATCCCTAAGATTTTTCAGGCATTTGTCGCAACATGGGAAGCATTTAACTGGTTAAGCTTAGGTAAAAAAGCGATCACATTTTTGAAAGACGGTATTCTGTCTATGCTTCATGCGGTGGGAAGTGCCGGAAAGAGCGTACTTAATTCCATTACTGATGTGATTAAAAATCTTCCGAAAAAATTGATGGATTTTGGTAAAAATGCGGTATCGGATCTGGGCGGCGCGATTCGTGGAGGTATCCATAGTGTTGCAAGCGCAGCTGGTGAGATCATGAGCGGTATCCTGAGAAAATTCAGTCCCAACGCTCTTGTAAATGTGGGTAAAGATTTAATTCGGGGGCTCTGGAATGGGATCTCCGATATGACTGGATGGATTATCGACAAAATCGGTGGTTTTGCAGGCTCTGTTGTAAATTCTATCAAAGACTTTTTCGGGATCCATTCCCCGTCCCGTGTTATGAGGGATCAAATCGGAAAATTCCTTCCGGAAGGTCTCGCGGAAGGAATAAAAAGAAATGCCGCAGTAGCGGTAAAAGCCATGCAGGGTATGTCTAAAAAGATCATGCCGGAAGCAGAAAGCATGAGAAATAGCCTGCATAATCTTTGGGGTGATGTGAGAGTGCCGGACATCCATGGAGAAAACAGAGGGCATGGAGGAAATGGCGGCGGTACCGTGGTACAAAATTTCTATCAGTACAACAATAGCCCGAAAGCTCTTTCGCGACTTGACATTTATCGGCAGACAAGAAATCAGTTAGCTTTCGCAAAGGGGGTATAAAATGTTTACTTTATCTGTAGAAAACGACCGTGGAGAAAAGCTGGAGCTTACTCACAACAAAAAATATACAGTCACGAATATTACAGGACTGAATCCTCCGAAAGCAACGATCAACACCTCACCAGTGTCAAATTTTGACGGGGTGAGGCAGAACGGAAGTAGGGCGGAACCTCGTAATCTGGTGATTACGGTAGTCATAGAAGGGGATATTGAAGCGAACAGGATCAATCTCTATAAGTATTTCAAAATCAAAAGAACCTCAAAAATTTACTTTAAAAATGGAAAACGGGATATTTACATAGAAGGAGCAGTGGAAGATTTGCAGATAGGTCTGTTTGACAAAAGACAGGCGGCTCAGATCAGCCTTCTTTGTCCCGATCCGTTTCTCAAAAGCATTGATGAATTAGTGGTGTCATTTGCCAGCGTAATGCCGGAATTTTATTTTGAATTTGCGATCGAGGAAGCAGGAATCCCTTTTTCCTTCGTGGAAGCAAACCCAACAATGATTATCAAAAATCAGGGAGATGAAGAGACTGGATTGATTATAACGCTGACAGCTATTGAAGAGGTTGCAGACCCAACGGTTTACAACGTGGATAGCAGGGAATCTTTTGGGCTCAAAATTACCATGCAGGAAGGTGATAGGATTGAAATCAATACCAATAATGGGAAAAAAGGAGTTACGCTGACAAGAGATGGCATAACGACTAATATCATCAATCACCGGGTTCACGGCTCCACATGGTTAAAACTTCCACCGGGAGAAAGCCTGTTTACCTTTAATGCGGCGAAAAATGCGGATAACCTGACATGTACCTTAAAATATCACGATCTGTACGAAGGAGTGTAAAAAATTGGATGTATATGTACTGAATAAAAATTTGCAGATCGTAGGGGTTATTGATGATTATGAATCCTGCATCTGGACAACAAGATATTATGCGGCAGGGGATTTTGAACTATATCTGCCAGTAACAGACAAAGCGATAGAACTATTATGTCCAGACTATTACCTTGTCCGAGAGATGGATATGCAGCCAGAAACCTGCAAAAATGTCATGATAATCGAAAATATTATGATAAAAGCAGAGGAAGAGAAGGGAAATTATCTTACCGTGACAGGGAGGTGCCTGAAATCCATTCTGACACGTAGGATCATATGGAATCAGACCAATATCACCGGGAACTTTGAACAGGGCGTTTATAAGATCCTGAATGAAAATGTAATTTCTCCGTCTATTCAGGAAAGAAAAATTGAAAATTTCATACTGGAAGAGATAAAAGGATTTACTGAAAAAATTGAAATACAGGCAACGGGTACAGAAATTGCGACATTTCTGGAAGAAAACTGTATGAACTACGGAATCGGATGGGATGTCTGCATCAAAAAAGGAAAATTTGTGTTTGAACTGTATAAGGGAATTGATCGCTCTTACAAGCAGACGCAAAATCCGCAGGTACTGTTCTCCCCGGAATTTGACAATCTGCTAACCAGCGATTACGCACTGGAAAGAGAAAAATATAAAAATGCTGCTCTGGTAGCAGGCGAAGGAGAGGGAACTGATCGGAAAACGCAGATGATTGGAAAACAGTCTGGGTTATACCGATATGAAACCTTTATTGACGCCCGGGATGTGAGCAGCAATAACGGGGAGATTACCGGAGAGCAATATAATCAAATGCTGATAGCCCGGGGAAATGAAAAACTGTCAGAAATGGGGAATATTGAAAGTTTCAGTGGAGAGATCGAAACGGGGGCGAATTATATTCTAAATGAAGATTATTTTCTGGGGGACGTGGTACAGATCGTCAATGAATACGGGATAGAAGCATCACCCAGAATCATAGAAATTATAGACAGTAAAGCAGATACAGGAAGAACGGTAATTCCTACATTGAGTACTTGGGAGGTGAGATGAAGCAGTGGAAAATCTGGAATATGGTTTTTTTAATAGTAAGATGGTAAATGGACAGGCAGACCGAAAATATAATGCGGATCAAATGGCGAATATGTTTGAAGGATTGATCGGGGATGGCATCTATGAAAGCGTGGATGATGCTATGCAGGTACGCCAAAAAGAAGGAATGGTAGTGCAGGTTATGCCAGGACGGGCGTTATTGGATTCCCGGTGGCTTAGGATCAGATCTCCTCTTGACATTACACTTAAGCCGTCACACGTTACTCTCAACAGATATACAGCAATCATTATGCGCGTAGATTATGATAAACGTGTCTGTGAAATTATTACGGTTGACAGCCAGGATGCCACAAAACCCGTCATTCCGGGAATCACCCGGAATACCAGAATTAAAGATTATATGCTGGCATATGTCTATGTGGGCGCAGGAGTTTCCAGCATATCACAAAGCGTAATCACGGACACCAGACTGGATAATGATAGATGTGGTGTTGTAACGGGGCTGATAAAACAGGTAGATACCAGCAAATTATTTTTACAATACCAGACCGCCTTCGAGGAAGATCGAAAGGAAAATCAGGAAGAATTTGACAAGTGGTTTGAAAAAATAAAAGATGCAATAACAACCGCCATTCCGTTAAAAGAATACAAAAAACGGTATATTGCAGAAGAAAACGAACAAAAGAATATCCCTATTGGGATTACTCAGTATGTGAGTGATACAGACATTTTGGGAGTGTATATCAATGGTCTGCGCATAGACGAAGGGACTGATTATACAGTGACAGATGATGCGCAGATTACGCTGAACCTCGGAGTTGATAAAGGGACACCGATCTCTTTCGTGGTTTTGAAAACGCTGGAAGGGACATTGAAGGCGTTAAGTAAAGAGAATGGAAGGCAGGGAGGGAGGTGAACCCCATGGGGGAATTTTTGCAGACTGTATTGAGCATTTGCGGGGCGGTGAGTATTCTCGGCGGCGCCGGGGCGGTAATTGTAAAGGTAATACGTCCAGCATTCAAAATATCTAAGCGGGTAGAAATGCTGGAAGAGTACAACCAGAAGGACTATAAACGCCTGCAGTCGCTGGAAGAAATGCAAAAGCAGCAGTCAAAGTGTCTGGCGGCAATGCTCAATCACCAGATCACAGGAAACGGCATTGAGCCGATGAAAAAAATCAGAGATGAACTATTGGAAAGTATTATTGATAAGTAAAAGGAGAAAAAAGTATGAACATCAATGAAATTATGCAGATTGTAACATATGGTTTAGCCCTTATCGGTGTGTTGGCATTCATGGTATCTATTGTGGTGCAGGTGATCAAAGAGATGCCGGGTCTTTCCAAAGTACCCACAAGCATCGTAGCACTGGTCACATCTTTAATTCTGTGCCCTCTGGCTATGGTGGGCTTGTGTGCGTATTATAAAATTGTAATCACATGGTATTATGTATTTGCTGCTATTTTGGCAGCGTTTGTTGTGTATCTGGTGTCTACTGGCGGCTGGGAAAAAGTAAAAGAAATCTGGGACAGGACAAAATACAAGGATAAAGAGGGCGTATAATCGCCCTCTTTTCGCATGAAAAAATTAATTAATTCTTGACAAAATACCTAAAAAGGTATATAATAAGAACATAGAAAGGAGGAAGCAAGAAATAAACGTAAAGCGTTGGAAAGGAGAATAGGAGATGGACAGCATAAAAGATATACTGGAAATAATAAAGGACTTAATAGAAATCTTAGTTTTAGCCTTAACAGCCCGACAGCTGATGAAGCATAAGAATTCTAAAAAGTCCAAAAAGAAAAAATAATACAACGGCTACCCTGAAAGGGGTAGCCACCCCAGAAAAGATTATTTCTTCTAAAATCAGTATATCACATCTCGTAAAAAAGATGAATAGAAAAATAAGTTTTTTATTGGTAGCTTTGATAGTACTCGACATCATAGACGGAGATTTTAATACGTTATCTGTATTGGATTGCGTGAAATTGGCTTTATATTTTATATGCTTTGCATTATTAATCTGGGATGCAAAGAGGAGGGAAGAATGAATTTAGGAGAGAATATAAAAATTGCAAGGAAAAGGGCAGGCGTTACGCAGAAAGAGCTTGCAGAACGCCTGCAGGTCTACCAGAAAGATATCAGCAGATGGGAAAATAATGTACTTGTACCCAGTGCGATCACATTGGCTAAGATATGCAAAGAACTGGATGCATCAGCGGATGAAATTTTAGAGTTGTGCGGAAAAGAAGAGAACGAAGAGTGATTATAAAGTAAGAAACGTCCTTTTGGTGTTAAAGGGCGTTTCTTGCTTTATATAATGCTACTAACAGCTATTATCCTACTGGAAATCTTGATAGCAAGACCAGTGCAGATGTGTTAGGGCTTTTGAAGCGTACCAGCGGAGAATTTAATCAGACCATTGTAATGATTACTCACAACAACGAGATCGCCCAACTTGCAGACCGCATTGTACGGATTGAAGATGGTAAAATTGTAGGCTAAAGGAGGTGGGAATTATGAATTATCCTTTTGAAAATGATACCAGTGCAGTAATTAAAAAAATATCACGAAAAAGTGTGTGTTTTGATAAGAAGAAAAACTTATTTTGCCTTTCGGCAATTATTGTAGCCGTTGCTATGATAATGATGTCGTTGCTCACAGTGCAAAATATCATTTATCAAAATCAGAAAGAAATCGAAGGATTACATCAAGGGATTTTCTTTGACATTACGCAGGACAGTAAAGAAAAGCTGTTAGCAAACGAAGAAGTAAAAAGTGTAGGACTTTCCTGTAATATCAAAACAGTGAAAGAAAATTCTAAAGAACTGTCTCTGATTTATTATGATGATGACATGCTTAGTTTGATTCCTGCCTTTGACGGAAAATATCCAGAGAAAGCAAGTGAAATTGCTGTTACAGATGCCTTTTTTGCCAGTGAAAATAAGTCTCCGGAAATTAACGCCATAGTTCAGTTGAATCTGGATGGCACTTTGAAGAATTATACTATTGTTGGTATTTACCATGATAAAACTTCTACCGCTTATCCTGTTTTTGTTTCACTTGAAAAATGCCGGGAATTACGTGGAAATGACCAGCTTAATGGATATGTTTGGCTTGAAAATGCAGATATCCTTATAAAAGACGAAGCAACAGAAATATTATCTCAAATTTCAGAGGAGACTGGACTGAATAATTGGACAGTCAGCAGTTACTATGATTATGTAAATACAACTTTGTCCTTCGGTAATTATGCGGTATATGGTGTAGTTGCTGCCATTTTGTTTTTAGCTGCCGCACTTGTAATTTACAGCATTTTCTATATTTCGGTTGGACAAAAAGTTGCTGAGTTTGGACAGCTTCGGACAATAGGGGCAAGTAAAAAGCAAATTTATAAAATAGTTCTTAAACAGGGTTATATGCTTGCAGTTCCGGGGATTTTAATTGGTAGTATCATGGGAACGATCATCAGCTATTGTCTGCAATCAAAAGGCTGGTCAGTATTTGCATTTATTGTTTCTCTATGTGGCGCATGCCTTTTTGGAATACTGCTTGTTTATATTAGTGTTCGTAAACCAGCAAAAATTGCAGCGAATACTTCTCCAATTTCCGCCCTGAAAAATCCAGTGGGAATTGTAAATTACCGCACTCACAAAAGACATCGTATTACGCCCGTATATTTAGCGAAAATCAGCTTTTCCAGAAACAGAAAAAAATCTCTATTGACCATTTTATCATTGGGACTGTGCGGAGTTATATTTTTCCTTGCAGCAAGTTATCAGAGTTCTTTTAATGCCGAGAGTATGGCTCGTTATTGGGATATGAAGTACGGAGATTTCAAAATCAGCATTGATTTAGAAAACGAAAGTGAAAATTTGGATGCTCTCTTGCGGAAAGAATATTTTTCTGATTATGTAAAGCGTATTGGAGATATAGAGGGAGTTAGCAATATATTTACTTATGCTACCGTACCAGTTGATTTCTTAACAGACAATGATATTTCAGATAGCACCTTGCTGCTCGGCTATAATGAAAAGGATTTGGCGTCGCTAAATGCAGCGGTTTTGTCTGGAAATATTACTGATGATACAGAATTAGTTGTAAGTGACCCAGAACGTATTTATGATGTTTATCATTGGAAACCTCAAATTGGGGATACTGTGACCTTTAATTTCAAAAATCATAGTGGTAAAACAATAACAAAAGCATTCAAAATTGGTGCAATCACTTCCAGCAATGATGGAATGGGTGGCTATATTTTCAGAATGCCGGAAAATATGCTCAAAGAACTTGCAGGTTATGACTGTACATACGCAATCGAAATACAAGCAGAAGCTGAATATCAGGAAATAATCGAGCAGGAACTCGAATTATTTGTTTCTGACAATAGGGATGTTCGCTTACAAACCATTCAAGATTTTATTGTAGAACACCAATCAGACAATCGTGCAGGTTTTACATTAGCTTATGCGATTGCAGCCATCTTGTGGATATTTGCGGTCATCAATCAAATCAATCTTACTGTGACAAATCTTTTATCACAGAAACAGGAAATGGGAACACTAAAATCTATTGGTATGACGAATAAGCAGTTGGAGCAAGCATTTATGATGGAAGGTCTTTTTACTACTTTGATTGCATTGCTTATAACTGTTGTTGTTGGAATCCCCGGTGGATATGCAATCGGTATATTTTTGAAAAATGCAGGTATGTCTACGGGATTTGTATTTCCGGTCATTGCTTTTAGTCTGTTTGCTTTTGCTATGTTTATGCTTGAAAGTTTGATGACAATATTGCTTATTCATTCATGGAAGAAGCAATCTGTTATTGCAATAATGCGAAATTGACGATAGAAAGTTTTTCATATCTCGGTCAGCTCAACAATTACATTACTCTGCTGATACAGCCAGTCCGTAAATTCTTTCGGGCTGGCCGTTCCTGTTTTTACAGCCTTTTTTCTCTGTAAGGCTTCTTTCTTAAAGTCGGAAA